>OWJB01000220.1_pt1 | contig 23372 bp, 10 predicted proteins | sample 1732861 | NCBI WGS metagenome assembly OWJB01 (sample SAMN05065762, study PRJEB22554) | human gut metagenome | biome: ENVO:2100002; feature: ENVO:00000062; material: ENVO:00002003 | host: Homo sapiens | place: USA
ATGACTTTTGAAATATGGGCAGCATTGGCTGTCGTCTGCATCACGGTATACGGACTGCTCAAACGCTGGGAGACACGTTTGGTGCTGCTCACTTCCGGTTTCGCAATGTGTCTGCTCGCACTCGATCCGATTGCTGCTTTCAAGCAGTTCGATAAGTCAATGACCAATGCCTCACTCATCGTCGTGGTCTGTTCGGCGATGGGTTTCGCCCGAGTGATGAACATCACCGGGTGCGACCTGCATCTGGTGAGGCTCCTTACGAAGCCGCTCAACCGACTGGGCATTGCGCTCCTGCCTTGCTGCATGATTGTGACGGGCGTTGTATCCATTGCGATTTCGTCTTTGGCCGGCATGTGTGCGGCCATCGGTCCGACGATCTGCGCGCTCATGATTCGCGCGGGTTTTCGGCCGGCAATGGCTGCCTGTACGGTGATAGCTTCGACACTGCCGTCTTTTTGGTCGCCCGGGTCTTCGCACAACGGGTTCGTAGCAAAGATCGCGGACTGGCCGATCATGGACTATCTCACCTATACGGGCACGCGCACGCTGCTGATTTCAATCGTCTGCATCATCGTGATGGTTGCGGCCTGTCTGCTCTTTGGCGACTATAAGAAAGGGGGCTTCGAGAACGACGGCGTTCACGACTCGGCAAACCAAGTGGAGCTGCCCGAAAAGGCTAATCTGCTCTGGGCTTTTGCGCCGCTCCTGCCGGTCATACTGCTCTTTGTGGTGGCCATCGGGTTCCCGCAGGTGAAGGTTTCCGTGGCGACAGCTATGCTGATCGGCGTGATCTACACGATGATCGTGACGCGCGTCAGTCCGGCGGATCTGACAAAGCGGTTCTTTGACGGCATGGGACAGGGCTACGGCAGCATTCTGGGGCTCATCATTGCCGCCGGCGTTTTCGCCGCCGGCCTGCGTTCCTGCGGCGTCATTGACGTTTTCGTCGAGGCGCTTAAAGGTTCGTCCGACCTCGCCAAACTCGGCGCGGCCGTCGGTCCCTATGTGCTCGGCGTCATGACGGGTTCGGGCGACGCGGCGGCCTTTGCCTTTAATGAAGCCGTTACGCCGCACGCCGCCTCGTTCGGCATGACGATCCCCGACCTCGGCTACCTCGCAAGCGTTGCCGCTACGTTCGGCCGCGTCTCTTCGCCCCTGGCTGCCGGCGTAATCGTGATTTCGGGCATTGCAGGCGTGAGTCCGATAGAGGTGATTAAGCGTTCCGCACCGGTGCAGATCTGTACGCTTGCATTCCTCTTCTTTATCAGCTGATGCCGGCGGTCTGCTCCATCACTCTGAGCGATGACGGCCGGCGGATTTCTTTTTGAACAGCCGGCCGTTGTATGAAGCGAATCAATGATCGTCTTCCACAGCGGAACATTTCTGTCGAAAGGCGGCAGTGCCCATTTTGAAATCTTCGGGCGCAACGCTGCAGACGAGCGAGTCCATGGCGCGAGAATTGTTCGGATCAGTTCGCCAGGTAAGGTTCAGGGATGGATTTCCGCTTGAGGGGAGACTCACGGCAATGGCTGCCAGCGTCTGAATGCCGTCGGGCTTGGTGCCGGTGCGCCAAATGCTGCGGACGGGACCGTCATGCCGATCGCGGGTCATGGCCGCCATGTCCGCGATCTTAAGGGGTTTATCCGCAGCGGCGAGAAGCTCCCGAATGCGCTCGAGCCGGCGCGCGCTGCTCGAGCCGATGTTTTGGTTGAGAGCTTCGGATTCCGGTTCGATGAAGTGGTTGGTGTGGGCGGCTGTCCCGTGTTCTGTGATGCGGACAGTGGTTTGGCCGCCCGGCATCACCTCAACGACGGCGATTTTGGTGCGGTCTGCCAGAAGGTAGTTCACCGGCTCGACAAATACTTCCCTGTGTGCGAGCACTTCGTCGACTGAGGCGTAATGCTGCATGATCCAGTCGGTTGCGCTCAGGCGGTGCTTAAAGAAGCGCGGCAATGCCAGCCGCTCTTTACGCGGAAGGCTCCCTGAAGTTGAACGGGCGAGAAAGAGCCCTTTCTCATTGAAGCCCATGTTGAAGCGGTGCTTGTCGCCCGTGAAGAGTCCCAGATAGGCATAGCCCTTTGAAGGCACTGCGATGTCAAAGCGCTGGGGCCCCGGATGTTCATCCCGCGTTTTAGCAGCGAGCGTTCCGCCGCCCTCGACCATGCCTTCGCCGACAGCGCCAAAAAGTGTGCAGGCAGGGGTGCCGGCTGCGGCGAAGAGGGCGCAGCCAGCCCATACGAAGCGTCGAAAAGCAGGCGTGAACATCTTGGGTTTTTGGAATAGAGACCTAAGCGCGGCGCAAAGCCGGTTTGAGCTTTGCGCCGCTTCCTGGCCGGTCAACGGTTAATGAACGACTTTAGAACCAGGCTTTGGACTGGGCAGCCTTGCGGCCGGCTTCACGCCCATTGACGAGACAGTCCATCACCGCGCACGCGCCGATGCGCACGGCGCCGTGAATGCCGCCCACGAATTCGCCCGCCGCAAAGAGGCCGGGAATCGGCTTGTCGGTCATGACGTCGAGTACTGCCGTGTCAACGGCGGTAGCCACGCCGCCCATGCAGTGGTGTACTTTGGGACTCATTTCAGAGACAAAGTAGGGGCCCGAGCCGATGGGCTTGGCCGAACGATCGAACCGGCGGCCGAACTTCGGATCGCTCTGTTTGGCAAGATCATCGTTATATTGCGCAATGGTCTTTTTCAGAGCTTCCGGATCCATTTTGTAGGCTTTGGCGAGCGCTTCAGCATCGTCATACTTGACGACGGTCTTCTCTGCAATCATCTGGTCGAACAGGCCCGGGCGGAGCTTTTCGAGATGTGCGACGCCGTCGCTGTCGCTGAAAGCAAGCGCGTGTCCGCCTTTATTGATGACGGTGAGAATGGCGTCCGTGCAGACTTTGCGGTCGCCGAATTCATTGACGAAACGTTCTCCGGTAAGGCTCGAAAGCCAGAAGCCGAAGAGCGAGCCGGAAATAGAGGCAAAGTGCGTGGCTTTCCCCATGCCTTTTTCGAGCGGAGAGCAGGACGGCAGACACTGAATCCAATCGGCCTGAATGACGCGCGCGCCAATGCGGGAGACTTCGCGCCAGCTTTCCGACGTGGCGCCGGGCTGGTTCGTGGTGAGAAACTGTGCGCCCAGCTTGGGGTCAAGCTTCTGACGATACTTCACGTCAGCGCCGAAGCCGCCGCAGGCGAGCACCACGGCGCGGCGGGCGCCAATACGCTTCACGGTGCCCGCGGCAGGCTTTCCGAAGACATAGCCTTCACGAATCTCCACGCCTTGAACGCGTCCTTCGGGGCTTCGCAGGATCTTCTCCATGAAGCAGCCCGTACGGGGCTTGACGCCGAGCGAAGCGAGCTTTTTAACGGCCGGCACAATGATGCCTTGGCCGGTGCCCTGCCGTGTGATGAGACAGCGCTCGGCGGAGTGGCCGCCCTTGCCGGTAAGCGTTGGATTCCAGTCCACACCGATATAGCTGCGTGTCCATTCAAAGGTTTCTGCGGCGTGTTCACAGACGAACCGAATATGCTGAGGATCGCCCAGACCCAGACCAATGCGCTCCATGTCGGCCATCAGAGCCTCCGGAGAGTCCTTGATGCCCTGCTCTTTCTGCACGCTCGAGCCCGGTACGGCGAACATGCCGCCCGAAAGCGAGGAGTTGCCGCCCACGAAAGCCATTTTTTCAAATACGGCAGCTGAAGCGCCCGCTTCGCGCGCTGCCAAGGCTGCAGCAAGACCGGAAAAACCGGACCCAATGATCACCACATCATAGATTTCGTCGAATTTTGGCTTTGACGACGATGCATCGGCGGTGCTGACAAGACCAAATCCGGCAGCTGGGAGCACGGCGGCGCCGCGGATAAGCGAGCGGCGTGAGAGATTATTCATGGTTTCCTCCTTTTTTTGATATGAACTTCTGCCGCAGTCGTTGGCTGGCCTCCGAAGACTGCGGGCGAGCGGCCAAAGTCTAAAGCTCGAACGGGCGGTTCTCCAAGCATTGAGATGATCGCAAAGCATTAAAACCGTAACAATCGGCGATAGATCTTCCAGCGGCAGAAAATGGGGTCTGTTAACGCGTTGCGGCGAAAGAAGTGAAAACGTATTACATGTGCATATTCCGTGTTTTTCATAAGTCCGCAGGATTTAAATGACGAAGATAATGGAACGCAGCGGCAAGGATCACAGGGATCCTTGTCTGAAAGTTTGGATGCGGAGAAAGATATGCGGAAGCTCTTCACAATTGGATTTCTTGCGGCTTTAGGTTTAGCCGGTTCGGTTCAGGCCGCGCTTCAGGACGGGACCTATGAGGTATCGGCAAAAGGCAATAACGGACCCGTTGTCTTCTCGGTTGAAATCCAAGGGCAGGCGATTAAATCCATCAAAGTGGTGCGCGGTGAAGAAACGCCGGGCCTGGGTATTGAGGCCATTGCCATGATCTCTAAGGAAATTATTGCCCGGCAAACGACGGCCGTCGATGCGGTCTCGGGTGCGACGAATTCCTCGCGGACTGTGACGGCAGCGGTCGAAGCGGCACTCCAAAAAGCGGGCGGAACCGCTGCAGATCTGAAAAAGACGCATCAGACCGATGCTGCGCTGCCCACCAATAATTCGACGGATGTATTGGTGGTGGGCGCCGGCGGCGCCGGCATGGGGGCTGCAATTGCAGCCAAGGAAGCCGGAGCGAAGGTGCTCCTGATTGAAAAACTGCCGCTCGTCGGCGGCACAACGCTTTTGGCTTCAACGGCCTTCAATGCCGGCGGGTCCAAAGTGCAGATGAGCTCCGCCAAACCCTATACTGCCGCGGATTATTACGCCAAACTTGAAAAAGGCGCACGGGGTCAGGAACTTGCCAACGTGAAGCAGCTCGCTGATCTCTCCGGCCCCACTGCGGATTGGCTTATCGGCATGGGTGCGGACCTATCCCGCGTGATCAACGGCTCCCAGCACACGCCCAAAGACGGCGGCGCGCTCGGCACGAGCCTGGTGCCCGTCATGAAGGCACGTGTGGATGCGCTCGGCATCGAAACGCGGACCGATACGAAGGCGACCGATTTGATCGTCGGTACAGACGGCCGCGTGTCCGGCGTTCGGGTGACGACGCCCAAGGGCTCTTATGAGATTCACGCAAAAGCGGTGATTTTGGCGACTGGCGGCTTTGCTTCGAACCCAGATCTCGTGAAGCGCTTCAGCCCGCAGTTGGCCGGATATCCGTCGACGGCCAGCGTCGGCGCGACGGGTGACGGCATCATCATGGCGGAAAAGGCCGGTGCAGCACTCTCGCAAATGGATCTGACCGGACCGCAGACGGTGGCTTATGACACGGGTCACGGTGCGGTGTCGCTCACTAACGTCCGCTACAACGGCGCCATTCTCGTTAACCAAGAGGGCAAGCGCTTTGCCAATGAGCTCGGACAGACGGCCGCGCTCGCTTCGGCGATCACCAAGCAGACGGGCGGCGCTGCCTACCTGATTTTCGATCAGAAGGCTGTTGATCATGCGGCGCTGATGCAGGCCTACAAAGCGCGCGGCTACTTTATTGAAGCGCCGAATCTGACGGATCTTGCAGCCAAACTAGGCATCAATCCGCAGGCATTGGGCGCAACCGTAACGGAGTGGCATACGGTTTATGACACCAAGCAGGATCCCGTCTTCGGGCGGAAGGACTCCATCTTCACGAGAATTGACTCTGCGCCTTATTACGGACAAAAGATTTCGCCCGCCTCGCAGACGACCTATGGCGGCGTCATGCGTGATGCGAAGTGCCGTGCCGTTCGGGCTGAGGGTTCGGTGATTCCTGGGCTTTATGTCGCAGGCGAAACAGCGAGCCAGTTTGGTTCTGGCGTCACGATTGCCGTGGTGCTCGGCCGACTGGCCGGTACGGAGGCCGCTAAGGAAGTCGAAGCTAAATAATGAACACTCGGCGATTGGGAAGCTGCAGCGGCGGCTTCCCAATCAAGCGGGAGATGCATAATGCCGGCCTCGATCTTGTGCTTCTCTCGCCGGAGGACGGCCCGCCAGCCTGCCGTTGCAGAATATGCAAAGACCCTTTGCGTTCGCCGGCAAAAAAATGCTAAATCTGCGCATGGCGAGATAAGCGCCCAGATTTCATGATTGTCACAGCTGAAAAACATCCAGCCCAAAGGAGAAAATCATGAAATCAATGAAGCTCAGCAAAATTGCGGCATTTGCCGCGTTTCTGGGATTTTCGGCAGCAGTTGCCGCCAGCGGCGGCCCGAGCGGTCCGGCCGTTACTTATCCCGTCCAAGGTCATATCGGCGAAGTCATTGTTAATCCCTATAACGTTGCGCCTTTGACGGCCGTGATCCGCGACGGCGGTTATAAGCTCGATGACGTCACCGTCAAAATTCTTCCGAAACCCAACGGCCGCACGATCGAATACAAAGTCTCCAAGCGTCAGCTTAAAACCCATGCAGGCGTTCCGGTGTTCGGTCTTTATCAGGACTACCTCAACACGGTGGAAGTGAGCTATACGCGAACCTTCCAGGGCAAGGCTGAGAAGTTCACAGACCGCTATCAGTTCTATGCGCCGTCCATTTATACCCGTTCGAACGGCATGCCGAATCAGCGGCGTCCCTTTACGGTTGAAGTTCAGAAGGTAGATCCGGAATTTGCAGATCGTCTCTATCTCGTTGACGCACAGCTCAATAGCGTTGCGCCGCAGGGCGCCCGCTTCACCTGGAATAATCCCTCGGGCGGTGCACTGGAATGGGCCTACAACACCAATGTCGGCATCGTCGATACGGCCGGCGAAGTTCGCTGGTGGCTCTTTGATACGCTGATTGGCGATCCGGAAAACCCGTGGTACTCGGGCTACTTTATGGGCTTCCAGCAGACCAAAGACGGTGCGCTTACCTGGGGCTTCGGTCAGCGGTATGTCAAATACGACCTCATGGGACGCGAGATCTTCAATCGCCGGCTCCCCTCGGGCTACAGTGACTTCAGCCATTCGTTTGACAACGCCCAGAACGGCAACAGTCTCCTTCGCGTCGCAGCGTTCGACTACCGCCGCGCCGACAATAAGCGCGTTCACACGGTGCGTGACGTGATCGTTGAAATTGACCCGAATGGCGGCGTGGTCGATGATTGGCGTCTGGCAGAAATTCTCGACCCGTATCGTTCCAACGTCATTAAGGCGCTCGATCAGGGTGCGGTATGCCTCAATATTGATGCTTCCAAGGCCGGTCAGACCCTTTCGGCCGAAGATCTTGCCAAGCAGGAGCAGGAAGGCGTCTTCGGTGACGTCGCCGGCGTGGGACCGGGCCGCAACTGGGCGCATGTCAATTCGGTTGACTACGATCCGACTGACGATTCCATCATCATTTCGTCGCGTCACCAGTCTGCGGTTATCAAGATCGGCCGCGACAAGAAGGTCAAATGGATTCTTTCTTCTCCCGAAGGCTGGCGCGAAGGCTGGGCTGATAAAGTCCTGACGCCGGTGGATAAGGACGGCAAGCCCATTAAGTGCGAAGGCAGCAAGTGCGAAGGCAGCTTCGACTGGAGCTGGACGCAGCATACGGCCTGGCGTATTGACGAAAAGTCCGACAAAGACACGGTCTACATCACGGTATTCGACAACGGTGATGCCCGCGGCATGGAGCAGCCCGCATTGGCCGAAGATAAATACACGCGCGGCGTGATCTATAAGATCGATCAGAAGAAGATGACGGTCGAACAGATCTGGGAAGTGGGCAAAGATCTCGGACACGAGTACTACAGTCCGGTGACGGGACTCTGCGGCTATGAGGCCGACAAGAATTCTGTGACGGTCTTCTATTCGACGGCTGGATTGAGCTTCCAGAAGAAGAAGGGAACGGCCGCAGCAGCCACATCGCCGCATCCGTATCTCTATGAGTACCGTTGGGGTGAAACTCAGCCGGCAGTTGCGCTGAAGTTTACCGATGTCTTCGGTTATCAAGCCTTCCCGATCAGCGTGAAGAAGGCCTTCACGGACAACTAATCTGGGTTTGATCCGCTCTAGGCAATAAAGCGCTGAGAGCCGCAGTACGTCTGTGCTGCGGCTCTCATTATTTTCGCTAAGGGGTGTTTGCCGCGGCTGCCGCCGAACAGACAATGGAACGCACCCATTGATGAAGGGGACTCGCGTCCGTGCGTTCATGCCAAAGAATTTCTGGCGTCCAAAGAAATTGGCTGCCTTCATCAAAATGGAGCAGTTCTATGGGCAGCCAGGTCGAGAGCCTTTGCGCAACGGCAAGCGGAGCGGCCAAAAAACAGTCGTTTTGCAAAATGGTGAAGAATCCGGCAATAAAGTACGGAAGCCGGATGGCTTCAGCAGTCGCCAGATTCATAGAGAGCCGCATAGGACTTTCAAAACCCGATGGGCGGTGAATGATGGGGAGCACTTGGCGGAAACCCCGCAGATCACCGGCGGTAATTCGGCCCTCCGGATGGGCGAGCGCCATCGGATGATCTCGGCGTACGACAACGCAGTGCGGACAGGTGAGCAGCCGCTGATGACGAAATCGGTCATTTTTGCGCGCTAAGAAATCCTGACCAAGAATGAAATCGATGTCGCCGGAAGAAAGTTTGCTTAGTGTCTGGTCGTCAAGTTCGGAAACGGAAATCTGCAGACGGGGCGCCTCTTCAGCCAGGCGCTTTAATGCCGGAGCGAGGAGCGCCAGATAAGCGTTGTCCGTGCAGGCGAAGACGAGCCGGCTTTCAATGTCTGCAGGATGAAAGGCGAGCGGATGCTCAAACAGTTTTCCAAGACTTTTGAGTGCAGCTCTGATGTCCGGAAGCAAACGCTCAAGTTCGGGCGTTGCGATCATGCGCGGGCCGCATCGCTGGACGAGTTCATTATTGAAAAGTTTGCGAAGCGATGAAAGCATGCGCGAAGCTTTGGCCACGCTGATGCCTATGCGGGCGCTCGTCTTCGTGAGAGATTCGGTTTCGGCAAGGGTTTTGAGGAGCAGAAGGTCTATGTATTTGAGCTCGTGTATGACCGAAGCTGGGGCGGCGGGAATAATCTCGTCGGAAGGGGCGGGCTGCTGAGGCATTGTTTTTTAAAAATTATAAAGGTGATGTCTATTATGAACATTTTTGCATCACGCTTTATGAAGAATGCTCATTCTGCGGGAATTCCCTCAGCGGCAGTGAAATAAAGTTTACGAAACAAATGAATGCAGTTTCTTCCATTATTTTGAAGCCCGAAGAATAATGATTCTTCGGGCTTCAGGTCATTATGAAATAAAGGTGTTTTTAGAAGACTTTGCGTGCACCGATGGTCCAGCGCCAATTCTCCTGAATTTCGCCGCCGGAAGTACGTTCAACGTCTACGTAAACGTTGGCAGTGTCGCTGAGCCGGAAGTTGCTGCCGACGCCGTATTCAACCCAAGTTCCGCCAAGATCATCTTTGACCGTGCGGGAGGTGTTGTTGAAGGCCGTCGTTTCAACTTCACCTTGGAAGTCGTGAACAACCGAGAAGCGAGCGTAGATATTGCCCTTGTTTTCCGGGAAGCTGAAACCTGCACGGGCACCCAAGCGTCCAATCAGAGAGTCATAGTCTTTTTGGGAGAAGCGGGTGCCGTTAGATGCCGTGAAATCGTCACCAACGACGCGGCCGTAGATCACTTCAGCCTGCGGTTCAATAAAGGCGAGCTCGGAAAGATTGAACTTGTGTCCCACTTCCGCAGTGACAGCGTAGGCATTGTTGTTGTAGGAACCTGTCATCGTCTGAGCGGTAAAGTCAGCGTCGAGCCGAGCATAACGTGCCGTCAAATCCAGGTAGGATCCATTTTCATGCTGCCACACGCCGTAAGCCGTAAAAGCGTAGGCTTTGTTGTCGCCGGAAATGCCGGTCGCTTCAACTGAACCGTCGGTATAGCTGAATGCGCCGCCGATTGTCCAGGCGTCAGCCACCTTAACATCAGCACCGACTTGGAGCGTGGTGTTCTTATTGACCTGTCCGGCATCCCCGTACTTCTGTTCAGATCCGAAGACGCGTGCCCAAGCACCGATATTGCCGTTCAGATCGCGGAGTTCACCCATGCGCTTTTGCAGGTTGTTGAGCTCGTGACGCCAGGAGAAAACGGCGAGGGAATTAATCGTGTTATATCCCTCAAGCTTTTGGTTGGCTTGAGTTATCACTGAAGTCGTTCCATCCCCATTGTCAACAACTTTCCAGCTGTCAGCGACCGCACCTTCAGCAGCTGAGAGACTGAGGTCTTTCGTGGAGCCGACAGAGGCTTTCAGAGCGTTCACTGCTTCGTCAGCTGATGCATACTTGTCATTCTGGCTGCCAGAAAGAACGGCTTGTGTGCTTTTGTTGTTGTTGGCAGTAATGTTGATGACCTGTTCATCAGCAGTATTAATGAGGAAAGTGCCGCCCGAGCCTTCGAGTGTGGTGCTAGTAATTTTTGCGCCGTCGTTAAGCGTGAGTGTAGATGTGTCGTTGAGTGTAGTGGAGGTCGTTTGAACTGCACCGTTGACATCAACCTTAACGGAATTGGATGCTGTAAGGTTCCCGTCAGTGCCTTTCCATTCGTTGATCACCCAAGAGCCGGAATCCTTAAAGACAATACTGCTGCCGTCCCCAGTCACTTCGTACTTGCCGGAGGAGGCTGTCGCATCGCCGGCGCCGCCCAAGGTGACAGTAGATGTTCCATCCGTTCGCGAGGCAATAATCGTGCCGGTGATATTGGCCGTTTTGTTAACAGTTAAATTAACTGCAGAAATATTGTTGCCTTTTGCATCTGATTCCGTTCGTTTATTATTGTCGACTTTAATGTTGCCTTTAAGATTAAGCACATCGGCTTCAATTACTACGGATGTATTGCGGTCAAAGTTGCTGTTCCCATCGCCCTTGTTGCCAACATTGATATCCCCGGTCATATCCAGTGTTCCGGCTCTGACACTCAAAGTCAGCTTTTCGTCGGCATTACTCATCTTTCCGTAAGTGCCGCAAATATTACCGTTAATAGTGAGTTTATTGGCGTCGACATGAACTTCACCCCAGCCGCCGGAACCGATCACGCCCCCGTTGGGGTTAGTTGAGCCATCAAGAACTGCTTCATCGGCATAAAGAAACACCTTGTTGCCTTCATTGGCTTGAAGCAGGGCAACGCCGTAATCATCTTTGCCCCAGCCAGTGTGCGCTTCAAAATAACCAATGCGGCGGTCAGCCGAGCCAATTTTGGCAACCGACGAACCATCGTCCTGACGCACATGAATAAATTCATCACCCGTATACGACACGATACGGTCGGCATAAATAGTCAACGTATTGTTCGAACCGGAAAGACGTATGCCGCGGTCACCGCCTTTTTTATCGGTTTGATCGACAACAGATTCACCCAACAATAAGGTGCCCACATCAATAGTGAGAGAGCTGTTTCCGCCCAAAACTACAGCGTTGTAGCCTACCCCAGGAGTATTGTTGGCATCATTGGTTGCGGGGTTCTGAGAAATGAATTCAAGAGTTCCGCCAGTAATGGTGCTTTCTTGGCTATTTCCCGTAGTACCCTGAATAAAGAGTTGGGCGTTTGTCCATTCATCGCCATTTTTATTCGAGCCGGAAGTGCCATTAAAAATAAGCTTATCTGCAGAAGATCCTTCCCAACTGGTCGGACCTGTAGAACTAGGAGTCCAACTTTGACTGGTCCACGTTGTATCGGCTGCTTGGACGAGAGAGGCGGCAGCAAGCGTCACTACGGCAATGATCGTTTTTTTCATCAGAATTCCCCAGATTTCCCCGCGTTCAAGCGGGAGGTTGAGTGACTGTACTGAACAGCTTTAAAAAGCTTATGGGGAGAAGAATGCGATTTGTTGACTTGGGGGGGGGTATACCCTACTACATTGCAATGCGCTTATTTTCAGGCTTTAACAAGAAATGGATATTGTTTGATCGACGCAACAAAGGGTTAACCAATACGCTCATTAGGTCAAGCCGAATTGGATAGCAAGCGGATAACACTTGACACAGTAAGAGCGACGACTGCCAAACTTGAGAAATTGAATTCGTCTGTTCCAAACAACCTGAAATTTTAATAATTCTCAAATAAAAGCTTATTTGTTTGAGAATGTTCTAATATCGACTAATGTTTTTCAATCGATATCTCTTTACAGAGTTCGAAGTAATTATAAATTATCACTTCTGTTCACTTTATTGCTTTTTCAATGCCAAAATCCCGTAACGGTTTGATGGTCATAGCATCCTCAGTAGATGCCGAATATAGGAGTTTTTGAAAATCCGATACGATCAGAAGGCCAACTCAGTGAAACTGCTCGGTATTCAAGAGTGTCCAAATTTTTTGTGTAAGCCTGTTATTGTCTCTCTGTCATGAATGACGGTACTTTGCGACTTCGTTTGGTAAAGCGTTCAAACGATAGCAGAGTACACATATACGACATAATATTTTTTAGAAATCAATAAGTTGATCGTTGGCAAATATCTGCAGACGATAAAAAAGTGTTGGCTCAAGAAAACATATTGTTTACGCAGACCGATAATTTAACTTTGAGTGGCGTCAGACAGAGATACAGTTGGAGCACAAAGAAGAAAAAGCGCTCTGATTCCCAGAGGAATTCAGAGCGCCTAGTCGCCTTAGAGCGGCCGAACGTTTTTAAGCCGATGCGCCGAGCTTTTCAACCCTTACGGCGCACACCTTGTATTCCGGCGTACTGCAGATATTGTCGAGCGCTGCTTTGGTGAGCCAGTTGCAGTTGCCGTCCTGAAAATGGAAGGGCATCCAGCTTTCGCCGACATTGGTTTTGTCGGACACATGAGCGACCGAATCAATAGCGCCGCGCCTTGAAGTGACCTTCACGCGGTCGCCGTTGCTGATGCCGAGACGTTCAGCATCCTTGGTGTTGAGCTCAATGAAGGAGCGCCCCGAAATCTCGTTGATGCCTTCCGTTTTGTCGGTCATGGCGCAGGCGTTGTACTGATAGAGCACACGGCCGGTGGTGAGCATCAGCGGATATTCGCTGTCGGGCAGTTCGCTCGGATCACGGTACTGCGCGGTTGAGTAGCGGCCGAGACCTCGGGTGAACTTCCCAACATGGAGAATCGGCGTACCCGGATGCTCCGGACCCGTGCAGGGCCACTGCAGTCCCTGACCGGCGTTTTCGGCGCCGTCGAGACGCGCATGACTGATGCCGGCAAAGGACGGAGTAACCGAAGCAATTTCGTCCATGATCTGAGCGGGCGTGAGATGCGGCTGAGGGTAGCCCATCCGATTCATGATATCGGTGAAGATATCCGTGTCGGCGCGCGTTCCAGGGATTTCCACGGCTTTGCGGATGCGCTGCACGCGGCGTTCGGTGTTGCTGAAGGTGCCTTCTTTTTCGGCATAGCTGCGTCCCGGAAGCACAACGTCGGCATACTTTGCCGTTTCCGTGAGGAAGAGTTCATCCACCACCAGGAATTCAAGGTTCTTGAGGGCCTTGATGACGTGATGCGTGTCCGGGTCGGTGCGCACCGGGTCTTCGCCGAAAATGAAGAGTCCCTTTACTTCGCCCTCGATCATCTTGGGGAAGCAGTCCGTGGCATAGAGTCCTTTGAATCTCGGTAGATGGGTTCCCCATGCTTTTTCAAATTTCTCAACGATGCCGGGGGCTGCGATTTTCTGGTAGCCCGTGAGATCGCCCGGAGATGCCCCCATGTCGCAGGCGCCCTGAACGTTGTTCTGGCCGCGAAGCGGATTGATGCCGCAGCCGGGACGGCCGTATTTGCCGGTCACCATGGCGATGTTGGAGAGCGACATCACGCCTTCGGTGCCCGAAGAGTGCTCGGTGACGCCTAAGCAGTAGACAATCGCGGCGCGGTCCGCGCGGCCGTAAAGGCGCGCTGCGGCAATGAGGTCGCGCGGGTCAATCGCGCAGATCTGAGCGACGCGCTCCGGCGTGTACGCCTCGACCATCGCTTTGAGGTCTGCGAAACCTTCCGTGCGGGACTCAATGAACGCGTGGTCGATCAAGTCGTCATGAATAAGCTGACGGACGATGCCGTTGGCAAAGGCCACGTTCGTGCCGGGCTTAAGTTTGATGTGCAGGTCGGCTGTTTTGGAGAGACCAATATCGCGGGGGTCGACGACAATGAGCCGTGTGCCGCGGGCGACCGCAGCGCGAAGCTGCATGCCGATCACCGGATGCGCCTCTTCTGGGTTGGAGCCCACGAGCAGGATCACCTGAGCGTTTTCACAGATATCGGAAATGGGATTGGTCATCGCGCCGGAGCCGAGCGTGCGCTGCAGGCCGGCAACCGATGGTCCGTGGCAGACTCGGGCACAGTTGTCGACGTTGTTGGTCTCAAAAACCGTGCGCGCCATCTTCTGGAGCATGTAGATGTCTTCATTGGCCGAACGCGCGCAGGCAAAAGCTGCGATGGCGCTTCCGCCGTGCCGTGCCTTGATTTCGCCGAAGCGCCGCGCAACCAGATCGAGCGCCTCATCCCAGGAGGCGGGTTCAAGTTCGCCGGTGATTTTGCTGCGGATGAGAGGCGTCGTCAGGCGCTGAGGCGAATGAACGAAGTCAAAGCTCGCCGACCGTCCCTTCACGCAGAGAAGCCCGTGATTGGTCGGACCGTCCAGAGCTTCAGTGTCGACAATGCGGCCGTTTTTCACCACGAGGTTATATTGGCATCCGGTAGCGCAGTGCGGACAGGTCGTCCGTACGCGCTGGATTTCCCAAGAACGGTATTCGCGGCGGCGCTTCATGGTGATGGCGCCCGTTGGGCAGGCCCCTGCGCAGTTGCCGCAGGACTCGCAGTTCGTGCTTTTCCAGTCTTCGCCGAAAGGCGCAAGAATGGAGGTGCGCACGCCCCTGCGGCCGGTAATCAGGGTGTGGTTGCCCGCAGCGTTGTTGCAGGCGCCTACGCAGCGCTGGCAGCGAATGCAGAGCGCGGGATTAAAGGCAATGAAGGGGTTCGAGTCGAGGATCGGTCCCCCGGCGGGCTTAACGTCAAAGGGCGTCGTTTCAACGCCGAGCTCTCGGCAGCGGTCCTGCAGTTCGCAGCTGCCGTTTTTCGGACAGCTGAAACAGTACTGGGTGGTGTTGAGTCCGTGGTCGGCGATGATGAGCTGGAGTGCCGTGCGGCGTGCCGCAGTGATCGCATCCGAATGGGTGTGCACGACCATGCCGGGCTTGACGAGGGTGTTGCACGAGGATACTAGGCCGGCGGCGCCTTCGACCTCAACGACGCAGAGCCGGCAGGAGCCAATGGAGCTCACATTCTTCAGGTAGCACAGCGTCGGAATATGAAGACCGGCGCTGCGCGCAGCCTCGAGAATGGTGGTGCCTTCTTGGACGGAGACAATCCTGCCGTCGATCGTAAAGTCAAACATATTGGATTCTCCCGCCGCAGGACGCACCTGCACCGAAACAGTCGCAGCGCAGGCAGCGGCCGCATTCTTGCTGCACTTCTTCACTGCTCATGCCGATTTCGACCTCATTGAAGTCGCGCTTTCTGAATTTGACCGGCCGCTCGATCAGATTGACGCGCCCTTTGGGCGTGCGGTCATTCATGCGCGGAGGCGGCGCCGAAACGCCGCAGTCGAGGTAATGGTGAAAGCCGAGCATTTCATCAATGTTGCGGGCGGCGACCTTGCCGGCGCCCACGGCTTTGATGACGGTGGTGGGACCGCTTTGGCAGTCGCCGCCGACAAAAACATTGGAAAAACCTTCGGCAGCGAGGAATTCGTCCGTCGTAAAAGCGCCCCAGTGCGTCTTCATGCCGAAGGCTTCAAAGGGCGAGGAAACCACGTCCTGACCGACGGCCGCCACGATAAGGTCTGCCTCAAGGCGCTCAACGGGCTTTTGCGCATTGACGACGCCGGGGCGGCCGCGCGAGTAGGCGCTGATCATCTGCGGCTGCATCAGGAGTGCCGTGCAGGCGCCGGATGCATCGACTTCAATGGAAACCGGCGCCTGAAGCGGGAGCATCTCGACGCCCTCAGCAACGGCGCTTTCGATTTCTTCCTTGAGCGCCGTCATGTCTTCAATGCGGCGGCGGTAGACCAGATTCACTTCGGCAGCCCCCGCGCGCACCGCGGTGCGCACGCAGTCCATGGCGACATTGCCGCCGCCGATTACTGCAATCCTTTTGCCGCGGTAGTCCGGGTAGACGCCGTCGCCGATACTGCGCAGCATATCCACTGCGGAAATGACGCCCTTGGCGTCTATCCCGGGCAGACGAAGCTTTTTAGCCGCATGCGCGCCGATGGCGACGAAGACAGCGTCGCAAGTTTCCGAAAGCGCCTTCATTTCGTCGGTGCCGACGGGGCTCTCGAGATGGACATTGATGTTGCCCACGCCGAGAATGGCCCGGATGTCTTCGTCCAGACGCTCGCGCGGGAAACGGTAGGCAGGAATGCCGTAGCGCATCATGCCGCCCAAGTGCTTCTTTTCTTCATAGAGCTCCACCGTGTGCCCCATGAGCGCGAGGAAATAGGCACAGGTGAGACCGGCGGGGCCGCCCCCGATGACGGCGATCGTGCGTCCGGTATCAGGCTGACGCTTCGGGGTCGGAACGGTGTCGGCAGCCGCCTGATCGCAGGCGTACTTTTTGATGGCGCGGATATTGATCGGCGCATCAATGAGCGTGCGGCGGCAGCGCTTTTCGCAGGGATGCTCGCACACATAGCCGCAGGCAGTCGGAAAGGGATTGTCTTTGCGGATCAGCGCAACGGCTTCGGCGCTGCGGCCTTCGGCCACGAGCGCGATGTAGCCCGGCACGTCAACGTGCGCAGGGCAGAAGGTTTCGCAGGGCACCGACTGAGCGATGCCCTTCTGGCAGCTCTGCTCTTCCGTATGGTGCTTAAATTCGTCGGCAAAGCGGGTGAGGCTCTCGAGCACCATCTGCGCAGCGTCGTAGCCGATGGCGCAGTCCGAGCCCAAGCGGATGAATTCCGCCAGTGTCTTGAGCCGGCCGAGATCTTCAGGCGAAGCTTCGCAGTCCACGATGCGGCGCATAAGCTTGGCGAGCTGAGGGAGGCCGTCCCGGCACGGCACACATTTGCCGCAGGTCTGCAGCGCACTCGCTTCAAGGAGGCTCAGCTGCAGCGCAAGTGCGCATTGTCCTGGAGGCGTGGCTTCGATGCGCCGAGCAAAACCATGCATGGTTTCTTCGTTGCGCGCATCAGTCACGGGGATGGAATGAACGGATAGTCTGGCCACGAACTTCTCCTAGATCTTCATGGCTTGCACCGTGATGTAGCTTTATGAATAGGTGCAGGTGGTTGGGGCTGAAGAGCTTGGCAGACTGTACTCACGTTATCCCTTAGCTCTATGGAGCGGCATTGTATCTTCCGATTGAACGTCTGAGAAGATCAACCTGCATATCTTTATAAACTTGGGAAAATTTCAGCCTTCAGGGATTGATGCGAAGGAATTAGGCCATTTGACGTATAAGTAATGAAATCCGCTGCGGCAGTAGGGGGATAGACAGCGTAAGCCGTTCCTTATATAACAGATAGTCTGCGCCTGATGTTGGGGAGCCCAGAACGCAGAAGACGATCAGCATCCCTGCAATGAGAATTGCAACCAATCGCAAAGACAAAATGCGGAAAAGCTGATTGAAATCCTGCAAAAGACTGCGGCAGAGGGAATTTCAGCCGACAATGATCTTGCCGGCAAAATTACGCCATGATAGGACAATCCCCTACATCTTCCGTATTGGTTGTATATTTGCAGTCCGTTGAGGGTTATCCCTGATTTTTGACCATCTTCCTGAGACGGCAGGGATCGCCCGCAGATGCAAAACGCAATAAAGGAGATCACCATGATTCGCACGTTTGCCGCTCTTGCTGCTGTTCTGACTGTCGGTGCCGTTCAGGCTGCCGATATGAATATGGATATGTCCGGCCATGAACATCACATGATGGCGGGGGACCATTCCATGCATATGGCAGCACAGAGCCCGGCCGTTCAGGCTGTCGGCGTTGTCAAGGCTATTGATGCAGCCAACGGCAAGGTCACGATTGAGCATGAACCCATTGCCGCCCTGCAGTGGCCGGCCATGACGATGCGCTTTACCTTCAAGGACCTCAAGCTCGTTGAAGGTCTGAAGGCTGGCGACAAGATTCACTTCACCTTCACGCAGGAAGGTCAGCTCTCGGTGCTCCAGAGCATCGAACACTGATTGCCCCAAGCACTGCCGGACTCTGCCGCGCACTGATCCGCCGCTCCCCCGAGCTTCTGGCCGAAACGCAGCAGCGCTTCAGTCCGCATTGCTTTGGTCGGCAAGTTTTTGCTTGATCGACCCTCAAGCCGTCATCCCTCGCCGGGACGACGGCTCTCCTCGTATTCCCCCTTTTTTGTCAGCCGCCCAATCGCCGCATCGACAAAATGACTGACGGACCGTTCCCATGACGTCGCCTTCCCCGTCCACCTCATCTTCCCCATCGACTCAGACCGGCCGCAGTCCGGTGCTCACGGTGCTTGCTGTGGTTGTCGCTTTGGCCGCCGGCGCTGCTGCCGGCGGATATGCCGTTTGGCGTCACCAGTCTTCACTCGAACATTTCGCGCAGCGGCTCGGGCTCCTTGAATCGACATCAGCATCCGGAGCGCATTCGGCCTCTGAAGCCCCGCAGACGCCCGCCGGCGTCAAGCTCGCACAGCCCGATGCCGACGGCAAACCCGTGCTTTATTGGTATGACCCGATGAAGCCTGACGTGCATTTCGACAAACCCGGTCCTTCGCCCTTCATGGATATGGACCTCGTGCCGAAATACGCCCCCGTCGGCGCTGCCGCGGCAAAGCCCAAAGCCAAGGTGAAGCTCGCCGAACCGGATGCTGACGGCAAGCCCGTGCTCTACTGGTACGATCCGATGAAGCCCGACGTGCACTTCGAGAAATCCGGTCCGTCGCCCTTCATGGACATGGATCTCGTGCCGAAGTACGCTTCTCAAGCCGATTTATCGGGCGGCGAGGATGAAAATCTTGAGCCTCAGGGCGTTGTCATTGATCCGACGCTCACGGCCAATCTGGGGCTGAAGACGGCAAAGGCCGAGGCGGGGCAGCTCTCGCTTTCGCGCTGGTTCCCGGCAGAAGTTCTCGTCAACGGCCACCATACGGCTCAGGTGCAGGCTCGGGCAGAGGGGTTTGTGGAGTCTGTTGCGCCGGTGACGGTCGGCGACTTTGTCAAAAAAGGGCAGCCGCTCGCTCAGCTGACCATCCCGTCATGGGTGGAGATGCAGAGTGAATATTTGGTGCTCGTTGAATTAAAGCGCAGCCGTGCTGAGCTCGACGCAGTGCTTTTGCGCCTCAAGCTTGCCGGCATGCCCGATGCCGACATTGAAGCGCTTCGCCGTACGAAGAAAGTCCGCACGAGCTTTCATATTGCCGCTCCGATTGACGGCGTGCTGACCGCTTTCGCGCTGAAAAACGGCATGAACGTCACGAAGAGCGATGCGGTAGCCGCGGTTGAAGGACTCGATCCGCTCTGGGTAACGGCTTCGGTGCCGGAGCGCTATGCGCCGTATCTGCCCCAAGCGAAGTTTAAGCTCTCCGTTGACGCCTTCCCCGGCCGCATTTGGGAGGCTTCTGCGCCGACAGTGTTGCCGGAGGGCGAAGCGGCTACGCGTACGCTGAAGCTGCGGTTTTCGGTCGACAACCCCAATCTTGAACTGCGCCCGGGGATGACGGCCAAGCTTCTGCTTGCGGCGCCGGGTGCTCAAGGCATTCTCGTGCCCTCGCAGGCGGTGATTGACGACGGACGAAATCCCCGCGTGATCGTGCGTGAAGGCACGCGCTTCATTCCGAAGTCCGTGCGCATCCTCGGTGAATCGTCCGGACAGACAGCGCTTGCCTCGGGTGTTCAGCCCGGCGAAGACGTGGTGGTATCGGGCATCTTCCTGATCGACAGCGAAGCCAATATTGAAGGGGCGCTTGCCCGCATGCAGCCGGCTGCCGATGGCCAGAGCGCCAATGAGGGCGCGGCAGCCCCCATGGCGATGCCCGCAGATCCTATGAAACCGGCTTCGCCGGCAGGAGTTCAGAGCGAGCTGCAGAGCAGCATGCCGCAGGGCATGACGCACGGAGCGCCGGATGAGTCTCTCGAAACAGCGTCCAAGCCTCAGACGGTGCTCGACCTCAGCAGTCTGACGCCCTCGGCGGCAAAACAATCCCAAGGAGCCGCGAAATGATTGAACGCGTCATCCGCGCCTCGGTTGAAAATCGCGTACTCGTTCTTTTCGGCGCTCTTCTGCTCGCGATCGCCGGCATCGTTGCGGTGCTGAAGACGCCCGTGGATGCGCTTCCCGACCTTTCCGACGTTCAGGTCATCATTAAGACCGATTACTCGGGACAGGCGCCGGAAATTGTTGAGAACGAGGTGACGTATCCCATCAGCACGACGATGCTCTCCGTGCCGGGTGCCTCGACCGTACGCGGCTTTTCACTCTTCGGCACCTCTTTTGTCTACGTTCTTTTTGAGGACGGAACGGATCTTTACTGGGCGCGTTCGCGCGTGCTGGAGTCGCTTAATTCGGCTGCAGGGAAACTCCCGAGCGGCGTCACGCCCGAACTCGGCCCGGATGCCACCGGTGTGGGCTGGATCTATCAGTACGCTTTGGTGGACAAATCCGGAAAGAATGATTTGGAAAGCCTGCGGGCGCTCCAGGACTGGTTTCTCAAATATGAACTCAAGACCATCCCGGGCGTAGCCGAAGTGGCGAGCGTGGGCGGCGCCGTGAAGGAATATCAGATCATTCCGGATCCGGTCAAGCTCGAGCAGTACGGCGTTACGGTGGGCGACATCAAGACGGCGCTTTCCGCTTCGAATCAGGAAGCGGGCGGCGGTTCCATCGAGATGGGCGAAAGCGAATTCATGGTGCGCGCTCAGGGGTATCTGAAGACGCTTGACGACTTCCGCTCCATAGTGCTCAAAACAAATGCATCGGGAACGCCGACGGTTTTGGGCGACGTCGCTCAGGTTCGTCTGGGGCCGGAAATGCGCCGCGGCATCGCGGAGCTTGACGGCGAGGGTGAAGTCGCGGGCGGCATTATTTTGCTCCGTACCGGCGGCAACGCCCGTGAAGTCATTGCTGCTGTGAAGACGCGCCTTGAGGAACTTAAGAGTGCGCTCCCCGAAGGCGTGGAAATTGTGCCGGTTTATGACCGAAGTTCACTCATTGACCGTGCCATCCAAAACCTCACGCATAAGCTCATTGAGGAATTCATCGTCGTTGCGCTCGTCTGCGCCATCTTCCTGTGGCATGTGCGCAGTGCACTGGTGGCGGTGATCACACTGCCGCTAGGCCTCGCACTCGCTTTCATTGCGATGCACTTTCAGGGGCTTAACGCCAACATCATGAGCCTCGGCGGTATTGCAATTGCCGTGGGCGCTATGGTTGATGCGGCCATCGTCATGATTGAGAACGCCCACAAGCATATTGAAGCTTGGGAGGAGGCGCATCCTGGGGCAGATCTTGCCGGCGCGGAGCGCTGGCAGGTCATCACGGAAGCTGCGGTAGAGGTGGGACCGGCGCTCTTTATGAGCCTCCTTATCATCACGCTTTCCTTCATTCCGATCTTCACGCTCGAAGGCCAGGAAGGGCGTCTCTTCGGGCCGCTCGCCTGGACGAAGACGTGGTCGATGGCCGCCTCGGCCTTTCTGGCGGTGGTGCTCGTGCCGGTGCTGATGGGACTTTGGATTCGCGGCAAGATTCCGCCCGAAGACAAAAATCCCCTGAACCGCTGGCTTGTGCGTCTCTACCAGCCGCTCCTCATGGGCGTGCTGCGGCGGCCGAAGACGACGCTCTTCGCGGCGCTCTTGGTGCTTATCGGCGGCCTCTATCCGGTGGAAAAGCTGGGCGGCGAATTTCTGCCCCAGATTGCCGAGGGCGATATTCTCTATATGCCGTCTACGCTCCCGGGGGTGTCTTCATCTGAAGCGGCAGCCATGCTGCAAAAGACCGACAAGCTCATCCGTACCGTGCCCGAAGTCGCTACGGTCTTCGGCAAGGCCGGCCGCGCCGATACGGCTACCGACTCGGCGCCTTTGGAGATGATTGAAACCACCATTCAGCTCAAACCCGAAAGTGAATGGCGCCCCGGCATGACGATGGAAAAGATAATCGACGAGCTCGATAAGACCGTTCGTCTCCCGGGTTTGGCCAACTTGTGGGTGATGCCGATTCGCAATCGTATCGACATGCTCTCCACCGGCGTGAAGAGCCCCATCGGCATTAAGGTGTCCGGACAGTCGCTTGCCGACATTGACGGCGCTGCCGAGCAGATTGAAGAGGCCGCGAAGACGGTTCCGGGTGTCGTATCAGCTATTGCTGAACGACTGACGGGCGGACGCTACGTTGAAGTCAGCGTAGATCGTCTCAAGGCTGCCCGCTGGGGGCTCACTGTTGCCGGCGTGCAGAGCTACGTTAAGTCCGCCGTCGGCGGAGAGATGGCGGGCGACGTTGTCGACGGGATCGCGCGTTATCCGATCACGATTCGCTTTCCGCAGAGCTGGCGTGATTCGCCTGAAGCGCTCCGCAATCTGCCGATTATTTCCGGGTCCGGCCAGAGTCTGACTTTGGGGGATGTGGCTGAAATCCGCACGTCTCTCGGTCCCTCGATGCTGCGTACGGAAAATGCCCGGCCGGCTGCCTGGGTCTTTGTCGATGCCCGTGATCGCGACATGGCGTCGGTAGTGGGGGATCTTCGTGAAGCCATTGCCAAGTCGGTGTCTCTGAAGCCGGGCGTTTCCGTGGCCTTTTCGGGGCAGTACGAATTGATGGAGCGCGCCAAGGATCGCCTGACCCTGATGGTGCCGATGACCATCCTCATCATCTTTGTGCTGCTCTATCTGGCGTTCCGCCGTTTTGCAGAGTCGCTTCTTATTTTGGGCAGTCTGCCTTTCGCACTCACGGGCGGCATTTGGCTCCTTTACCTGTTGGGCGACCGACTGTCAGTTGCCGTGGGTACGGGCTTCATTGCCTTGGCAGGTCTCGCGGCAGAGTTCGGTGTGGTGATGATCGTCTACCTGCGGCATGCCGTGCAGAACGATAAGTCCTTGGCCGATCCCAAGACCTTTACGGTGGAGGCGCTTGACCGAGCTATTGAGCATGGCGCGGCGCTTCGAGTTCGTCCGAAGACCATGACGGTGGCTGTGGTGCTTGCCGGCCTGATTCCGATTTTGGTGGGAACGGGCGCCGGGAGTGAGGTGATGAGCCGCATCGCCGCGCCGATGGTGGGCGGCATGGTAACGGCCCCGCTTCTTTCGCTCTTTGTTATTCCCGCGGCCTGGAAGCTCATCATGCTGCGGCGCAGGAAGCTTTAAGGCGAAATGCCGCAAAGTCATATGCATCGGCCGGTCTGCTTGCAGATCGGCCGATGTGTTTAGGTGCGCCCGGCAGCGCACGTGTGATTGTGTGGTGAAAGTCCACTGTCCGCCCGGTCG
>OWJB01000223.1_pt1 | contig 23274 bp, 20 predicted proteins | sample 1732861 | NCBI WGS metagenome assembly OWJB01 (sample SAMN05065762, study PRJEB22554) | human gut metagenome | biome: ENVO:2100002; feature: ENVO:00000062; material: ENVO:00002003 | host: Homo sapiens | place: USA
GGCAGCAGGAATTTGCCGTATTGAAATGCGAAGCCACGGCAAATTCCGTTACTGGACACGTATGCGTGTACAGTAACAGCCGGATTACAGGTTGTGTGAGAAGCGTCTTGCATTGGTTGACCCGTGTGGAAAAGAGATGCTATAATAAAATATAGGTAATTGTGGAGAGAAAAGCGCTTATAGACAGGATACAGGGGGTATTTATGATACGCAGATATACAGTGGCATTGATGCAGATGGATACACAGAATGATAAAGGAAAGAATCTGGAGACGGCATGCGCCTGGATTGACGAGGCGGCGGCAAAAGGGGCGAAGCTTATCTGTTTCCCGGAGGTGATGAATCTGATCGGCAAAAATATCGGTGAAGGCGGCGGACGCGAGGAAATTCCGGGGTACACGACCGAGCGCCTCTGCGCTAAAGCGAAGGAACACGGCGTCTATATTCACGGGGGCAGTATCACGCAGGCACTTCCGGGGGAAAAACGATCGGCAAATACGAGTGTGCTGATTTCGCCGGAGGGGAAGATTCTGGCGACATACAGCAAACTGCATATGTTTGACATCACGCTGGCGGACGGCACGCCGTACCGGGAGTCGGACCGGGTCAAACCGGGCGATTCGATTGTGACGGTGGAGACGGAGCTGGGCATTTTTGGAATGTCGATCTGCTATGATGTGCGTTTTCCGGAGATTTACCGGCTCATGGCGCTTCGCGGGGCGCAGGTTATCTTTGTTCCAGCGAGCTTTACGATGCCGACGGGAAAGGATCACTGGGAGGTTCTTCTGCGGGCGCGGGCGATCGAGAACGGCTGTTACATCGTGGCACCGGGACAGATTGGACAGAAACCGGCGTATGCGGCATACGGCAACAGCCTGGTGGCAGATCCGTGGGGAACGGTGATTGCACGGTCAAAGGATGCACCGGGGATCACCTATGCGGAGATTGATTTAGATTATCTGGAGAAGATACGGAAGCAGATTCCGTCGCTGGAAAACCGGCGGAGTGATTTGTATGAAGTGAGTGAGAAGAAGTAAGGCGTGAATATTTTCAGCCGGCAAAATGGCGTCTGGACGGAAATGAAAAACGGGTGTATTCGGGCAAATGGATAAAAAGGACAGAGAAAAATGGAGTCCAGGGGGGAAAAAAACCATGGTAAAGGTGTTTCTGGTAGAGGATGAGGCGATCATCCGGCACGGTATACGGGATAATATTGACTGGGCGAGCCACGGATTTGAATTTGCGGGGGAGGCGGGCGACGGCGAGTACGCGTATCCGCTGATATTGAAGGCACAGCCGGATATTCTGGTAACGGATATCAAGATGCCGTTTATGGACGGGCTGGAGCTGAGCCGTCTGGTGAAAAAGACGCTTCCGCGCACGCGGATCATCGTGCTCAGCGGCTACAATGAATTTGAATATGCAAAAGAGGCGATCAAGATAGGAATCAGCGATTATCTGCTGAAACCGGTATCCTCGGCGGGACTCATCGACGCGTTGAAAAAGGCGGCGGACGAGATCCGGGAAGAACGGGAAAAATCGAGGCTTCTGGAGCGGTATTTTGTCAGCTACGAAAAATATACGGAATTTCTGGATAAAACGGATTACAGCGGTGTTGACCGGAAGCTCATCAACGATTTTTTAAAGCTCGGCTCAGTCGAAGAGTGCAGTCCGTTTGTCGAGGAGTATTTCGCAGCGATCGGTGAACATAATTACAAATCGCTCTTGCTGCGTCAGTATATGACGATGGATATTTTTTACTGTGTGCAGGAGTTTTTGAAGAAATTGAAGGCGGAGCCGCCGGAGGTTCCGGAAAGCGTGATTGACATAAAACGGGTTCCGAAGGTGATCGAGAGCGTGGAGATGACGAAAGCCTATCTGATCGAGGAGTTTACGGCTGCCCTGCAGGCGCGTGACCGGGCGTCGAACGACCGTTATGGTAGCGTGATCCGGGATGCAAAGGAATATATCCGGGCAAATTTCAGCCAGAGCGACCTGTCACTAAACCGGATTGCCGTGCATATTGGCGTCAGTCCGAGCTATTTCAGCTCGATTTTCAAGCAGGAGACGGGACAGTCCTTTGTGGAGTATCTGACGCAGGTGCGGATGGAACGGGCATGTGAGCTCTTGAAATGTACCTCCTACCGGACTTCCGAGATCGGAGAGCAGGTGGGATACAACGATTCACACTATTTCAGCGCGGCGTTCAAGAAAGCGATGGGACAGTCACCGAAAGAGTATAAGGCGAGCCAGACGCGGCAGGAGTAAGATGTTCAAAAAGGGAGGAAAGATATGGGAGTGGAGCAGGGGCAGATTGGAAAAACAGAAGAGATGGCAGATTTGAATAAAAATCAGGATCCGGGCGTTGATTCGTTATCCGCTGCCCGTCCATATCGCCCTCTTTCTCTCCGCGCCCGTCTGATCCTTCTCCTCTTCGTGATTGCCATTCCATTAACAGGCATGGCGCTCGGGTTCCAGAAGATGATCGCCTCCTATTCTGCTTCCTATGACGCGATTCTGGCGAATCTAAAGACGGCGAATGAGTACAACATAAAGTTCAAATCGGATATGGAGTATTCGATGTACCGTGTTATGATCGGGCTGATTGACGCGGAACAGTTCGAAAATGGAGATATTGTCGAGGGCGAGACGAAGTATGCGACGGTGGTCAAGAATCCCCACAGCCTGATTGCGTCGGCGAGACAGGCGTTCGGAACGACGATCGAGCGGGAACCGGGGTCGGACTGTGATATCAAGATAAGAGGTATCCTCTCCTGTCTGGATTCCCTGGAGCGGGCAGTGGATAAAATGATTGGAAATGCCGCCGCCGGTGGATATTACGATGAAAATGTCAATATCTGGGAGAATGACATCCAGGGTCTGTGCTCGATGATTCAGGATTACATCACGCAGTATACCTATTATGAGATGATCAACATGGAGCAGCTTCAGAAAGAGCTGAAGGTGCAGATGGCGGATCAGATGCAGAGCTATCTGGCGCTTCTTCTGGTGGTGCTGGTGGTCGGTATGTTTCTGGCAGTCACGATCACGAAATCCATCACGGAACCGCTGCAGCAGTTACAGAGGACGGCAGAACAGCTCGGCCGCGGGAACCTGAATGCGAGGGCGAGAACGGGCGGACTGGAAGAGATCAACGTGCTGGCACGGGCGTTTAACCAGATGAGCGACCGCATCCGGCGGCTGCTTGATAAGACGAGGCAGGAGCAGAAGAACCTGCGGGAGCTGGAGCTGCGCCTCCACCAGGAGCAGATCAGTCCCCATTTCCTCTATAATACACTTGATTCGATCGTATGGATGGCAGAGGGCGGCAACAACCGCCAGGTCGTGGAGATGACGACGGATTTAAGCGACTTTTTTCGCACGGTTTTATCGGGCGGGCGCGATTTCATCACGATCGAGGAGGAAGAATCACACATCCGGAGCTATTTAAAGATTCAGAAGATCCGATACGAGGACATTCTCGACTATTCGATCGAGATCGAGCCGTCCATCCGGCACAGGATTGTGCTGAAAATGCTGCTGCAGCCGCTGGTGGAAAATGCCCTCTACCACGGCATCAAAAATAAGCGCGGCGGCGGATGCATTGTGCTCCGCGGCTATGAGGATCGGAATGGGCTTGTCTTTGAGGTGGAGGACGATGGGATTGGCATGGATGAGGCGGAGCTTGCCGCCGTGCGCGCCAAGCTGACACTGGAGCCGGAAGAGGAACTTGCCCCGATCGGCAGCGGCGGATTTGGGTTACATAATGTGGCACAGCGGATTCAGATGTATTATGGCGATCAGGCTGAGATCCTGGTTGAATCTGAAAAGAATATCGGCACCTGCTTTAAGGTTTATTTGGGAAATCAAAAAAAATCATAACTTTTTCGAAAAAAATTGTAATTTTTTAAAGACATACCCGGAAAAACACAGAAAACGACAAACATCGCAAAAAAATAATATACCTTTTTCCAAAGATGCCCCGTATCCATGATGCGGGGTGCTTTGTTATAATAAATACGCAAAAACAAATATATTGGGTCTTATAAGGAGGAAACAGTATGAGAAAAAGATTAGTGTCCGCAGCTTTAGCAGCAGCAATGGCGTTATCCATGACCGCTTGTACAAGCAATCCGGCTGAGAAAGAGACGGAGGCAGCAGCTCCGGCTGATACAGAGGCAGCAGAAGAGGGCGAAGAGAAAGAAGCGGCAGCAGACGGCGATCTGATTACCGTAGGTTATGCACAGGTTGGTGCTGAGTCTGACTGGAGAACAGCCAACACCGAATCTTTCAAATCTACATTTACTGAGGAAAATGGTTACAAACTGATTTTCGACGATGCACAGCAGAAACAGGAAAATCAGATTAAGGCAATCCGTTCTTTCATTCAGCAGGGTGTTGACTACATCGTAGTTGCTCCGGTTGTTGAGACTGGCTGGGAGACCGTTCTGGAAGAAGCAAAAGAGGCTGGTATCCCGGTTATCCTTTCTGACCGTCAGATGCAGCTTTCCGATGACAGCCTGTATGAGGCATGGGTAGGCGGAAACTTCGTAAAAGAAGGCGAGACCTGTGGTGACTGGCTGGCTGATTACTTAGAGAAACAGGGACGCGGTGACGAAGAGATCAACATGGTTACCATTCAGGGTACCATCGGTGCATCCGCACAGGTTGGCCGTACAGAAGGTATGGACAACAAGCTGAAAGAGCACTCCAACTGGAAGATGCTTGACAGACAGTCTGGTGAGTTTACCCAGGCAAAAGGACAGGAAGTTATGGAGTCCTTCTTAAAGAGCTATGATGACATCGACGTTGTTATCTGTGAGAATGATAACGAGGCATTTGGCGCCATCGATGCTATCAAGGCAGCAGGCAAGACCTGTGGTCCGGACGGCGACATCATCGTTGTAAGTTTTGATTCTGTAAAAGCAGCTTTCGAGTCCATGATCGCTGGCGACTTAAACGCAACCTTCGAGTGCAATCCGCTTCATGGTCCGCGTGTAGCTGAAATCATCCAGAAGCTGGAAAAAGGCGAAGAGGTTGAGAAGATTCAGTACGTAGACGAAGCATACTTCGATACAAGCATGGATCTGGAAGAAATCTTAAAGACAAGAGCTTACTAATTCGATTTTGAATGGTATTTTTAAAGGTAAATAATCGGACAGGCAATCGCTTTTGACCGTAAGTGAATGAGTGTCAGACCGGAGGTTTCGGCGGACGGCAGGCACTTGGCAATCAGGAGGCGCGGGGCTGGAGGCTTAGGTTTCCGTCCCTGCGCTTTCTTTTTCAAAAAATAAGGAGGCAAAGCTTTTATGGAAAAGGATTCCGTTCTTGAGATGAGGCATATTTATAAGACATTCCCGGGTGTAAAAGCTCTGCAGAATGTGGATTTTACCTTAAAAAAAGGCGAAATTCATGCCCTGATGGGGGAAAATGGCGCAGGAAAATCCACGCTGATCAAAGTCCTGACGGGTGTAGAGGAGTTTGAAACAGGGGAAATCATGATAGACGGCTGCGATCATGCGATCATCAACCGCAGCCCGCAGGAAGCACAGAACCGGGGCATCAGCACCGTGTATCAGGAAGTCAATCTCTGTCCGAACCTGACGGTTGCAGAGAATCTGTTTATCGGACGCGAACCGCGAAAAGGCGGATTGATTGACTGGAAAACAATGAATAAAAAGGCCAGCAAACTGCTGCAGGACCTTGACATACATGCAGATGTAACACAGACGATCGACAATTATTCGATTGCAATTCAGCAGATGGTAGCGATCGCCCGTGCAGTCGATATGTCGGCAAAGGTATTGATTCTTGATGAGCCGACCTCCTCCCTCGATGATGGGGAGGTAGAGAAGCTCTTTAATCTGATGCGCCGCCTGAAATCCGAAGGCGTCGGCATCATATTCGTTACCCATTTCCTGGAGCAGGTGTATGCAGTCTGCGATAAGATCACCGTTCTTCGGAATGGGCAGCTGGTAGGACAATTTACGACGGCGGAGCTTCCGAGAGTCCAGCTGGTTGCCAAGATGATGGGAAAGGATTTCGATGATCTGGCAGCGATCAAGGATTCCAAGAGTGAGGAGAAACACGGCGAAGAGGACATCGTCATCAAGGCGGTGGGACTCGGAAAGAAAGGATACATAAAGCCGTTTGATCTGGTGATTCACAAGGGTGAAGTCGTCGGATTTACCGGGCTTCTGGGTTCGGGACGTTCTGAGACGGTCCGTGTCCTCTATGGAGCGGAAAAACCGGATGAGGGCGAGCTGAGCGTCAAGGGCAGACCGATCGCGGCGCGCCACCCGCTGACTTCGATGAATGCCGGCATGGCATATCTGCCGGAGGATCGGAAAAACGAGGGTATCATCGCGGATCTGTCCGTGCGTGAGAACCTGATCATGGCACTTCAGGCAAAACGCGGTATGTTCCACCTGCTCAGCCGCAAGCAGCAGGAAGAATTTACCGATAAATACATTGATATGCTTCAGATTAAGACTGCCAGCCGTGAGACACCGATCAAATCACTCTCCGGCGGCAACCAGCAGAAGGTAATCATCGGACGCTGGCTTCTGACAAACCCGGATTTCCTGATTCTGGACGAGCCGACCCGTGGTATCGACGTCGGAACCAAGACAGAGATTCAGAAACTGGTCGTAAAACTGGCAGAACAGGGCATGGCAGTCGTGTTTATTTCTTCCGAGATCGAGGAGATGCTCCGTACCTGCGACCGCATGGTCGTTATGCGCGATGGTGCAAAGGTAGGAGAACTTTCCGAGGATGAGATGAACCAGTCCAACATTATGTCAACCATTGCAGGAGGACAGTAGCTATGAAAAATATGACGTTCAAAAAAATTACCTCGCAGAGGCTGTTTCTCCCGATTTTCTGCCTTGCGCTGGTATTGCTGGTAAATATCGTCACGACGCCGAACTTCTTCGCGATCGAGGTGCGGAACGGCGTTCTCTACGGATACTTAATCGATATCATCAACCGTGCGTCAGAGCTGGTGATTCTGGCAGTCGGCATGACGCTTGTCGTATCATCCTCCGCTGGAACGGATATTTCCGTCGGCGCGATCATGGCGGTCAGTGCGGCAGTCTGCTGCAACCTCTTAACCGGCGGCGAGCGCGCAGCAACTGCATATGCCAATCCGCTGATTCTCGGCTTCCTGGCAGCGCTCATCGTCGGCGCGGCGATTGGCTGCTTCAATGGTTTTCTGGTTGCAAAGTTAAACATCCAGCCGATGGTAGCGACTCTTATCATGTTTACCGCCGGGCGCGGTATCGCCCAGCTGATCACGGATGGACAGATCACATACGTGCGCGTGGACAGCTACCGTACCCTGGGCGCTTCCCTTCCGGGATTCCCGGTTCCGACCCCGTTTATCGTGGCGGTCGTCGTTGTGGCGCTGACTTCATTACTCTTGAAGAAAACGGCACTGGGTATGTACATCCAGTCGGTCGGTATCAATAAACGTGCGTCCCAGCTCGTCGGCATCAAGTCGGTCATGATTATTTTCCTTACCTATGCGTACTGTGGACTCTGCTCCGGTCTTTCAGGTCTGATTGCTTCCAGCCGCATCTACTCGGCGGATGCGAATAACATCGGTCTTAATATGGAGCTGGATGCGATTCTGGCAGTTGCCATCGGCGGAAACTCCCTCGGCGGCGGTAAATTCTCGCTGGCAGGTTCCGTCATCGGCTCGTATACGATTCAGGCGCTGACGACCACCCTGTATGCGATGCACGTATCCTCGGATCAGGTTCCAGTTTACAAGGCGATCGTGGTTGTCATCATCGTAGCACTCCAGTCTCCGGGATTTGCTAGATGGAGAAAATCCCTGGCACAGAAAAAAGAACTGAGCGCGGCAGGAAAGGAGGCGGCATAAATCATGAAAGAAAAGAAGAAATTAAATCAGAATACGTTCCTGCTTCTTGTCACGATCCTGCTGTTCTTCGTGATGTATGCGATCGGCTGCGTGCTCTTTAACGCACAGGGCTTTGCCAAGACACAGAACTTCTTAAACCTCTTTATTTCCAATGCGGGTCTGATTGTCATCGGTATCGGCATGACGATCGTCATGATCACCGGCGGTATCGATATCAGCGTCGGTTCTTTCGTGGCGATGGGCTGTATGATGCTGGCATGGATGATGGAAAAAGGCGGTATCGGTGCGGTTCCGGCGGTTCTCATCGTGCTGGTAACCGGGATTGTCTTTGGTCTGGTACAGGGATTCCTGGTTGCCTACATGGATATCCAGCCATTTATTGTTACCCTGGCGGGTATGTTCTTTGCCCGCGGCATGACCGCGATCATTTCCAAGGACATGATCAGTATTACGAATGAAACTTTCATGGCATGGGCGAAGATGAAACTTTACATTCCGTTCGGCGGCTATCTCAACAAAAAAGGCGTGATGATTTATCCGTATATCTATCCGACGGTTGTGATTGCGCTGGTGCTTCTGGTTCTGGCATTTATTATGCTGAAATATACGAAATTCGGACGCAGCATCTACGCGATCGGCGGCAATGAGCAGTCAGCGCTGATGATGGGCTTGAATGTGCGCCGGGTAAAGCTGAAAGCTTATATTCTGGACGGTTTCCTTTGCGGTGTCGGCAGCATCCTGTTCTGTCTGAATACGCTGGGCGGCTTCGTTGAGCAGGCGAAGGGCTTCGAGATGGATGCGATCGCTTCCTCTGTTATCGGCGGCACGCTCTTAACCGGCGGTGTCGGCAATGTATTCGGAACTTTGTTTGGCGTCCTCATCAAGGCGACGATCGAGGCATTTATCACTTTCCAGGGAACCCTTTCTTCCTGGTGGACCCGTATCACGATCGCGGCACTCTTATGCTTCTTTATCGTGCTTCAGTCGATTCTTGCGATGGTAAAGAAGAAAAAGTAGAAATCCTCTTCCAGAGACAAACAAACTGTCATGGATGTCTGGTATGACAGCATCAAGATAGAACAGTCAAAGTGACGGGAATATTCCTGCAAAGAGGGAGGAGACATCTGAAAAAAGTACAGTACATATCAGAAACAATATAAAGTTGTATTCTCTTAGTTCGACATGATTCGAGAGAAAATTAGAGAAATTATACATGATGCATAAATTTTGAGCGAAATCAGCCGCTTTAATTTATGCATCATTTGCATTTTTGATAAAAGAATGTCAAAATGAGGCGTGAAATTTATAACAATCTACAAAATAAAATACAACTTTATGAAAAAATGATCCTGTATTCACTTGCACAATTTGTCCCGGATTGCTATAATAAAACTACAAAAAAGTTGTGAAAAGCAACAAAGCAGCGCGGCAGGGGGTGCCGACTGCAAAGAAAAGTTTATGGGAGGTAGTTAGAATGAAAAAAATGTTCAAACGTGCCGCTGCATCCGTGACAGCAGCAGCGATGGCAGTGAGCATGACCGCATGCGGCGGCTCTGGAGCAGCAAATGCGACACAGGCAGCAGGTGCTTCTGCAGAAGGAAGCGAGGCAGCAGCTTCGACGATCGACAACAAAGACATCAAGATCGGTGTTTCCATCTGGTCCTCCACCGATGTACTTGGTTCCCAGTGTAAGCTGATCATCGATGAGGCAGCAAAGGCTCTGGGCGTTCAGGTTCAGTACGTTGACCAGGGTCATGTATCGGAGAAGGTTACCGCATCTGTAGAGCAGTTAGCTGCAGCAGGATGCCAGGGTATCATCATCTGCAACTCTTCTGATACAGAGATGACATCCGCTATCAAGACATGTAATGACAATAAAGTATATCTGGCACAGTTCTTCCGTGTTATCAGCCAGGAGAACAGCAAGGATATCTATGATTTAGCAACTGCATCACCGTACTACATCGGTGCTGTTCATGAGAACGAGCCGGAGAACGGCGAGAAATTAGTTCAGATTCTTCTGGACAAGGGCGACAGAAACATCGGTCTGATCGGCTGGGAGCAGGGTGACGCTACCTGGCTTGGCAGATGGGAAGGCTACAAAGCTGGCGTTGAGAAATGGAACGCAGAGCATCCGGATGATCAGGCGAAGCTTTCTGAGCCGCAGTACGCAGGTACTTCTTCTGAGGGTGGTTCCAAGGCAGCAGAGGCTCTGATGTCCGCAGATCCGACTCTGGATGCACTGATTCCGGCAGGCGGCGGCGGTGACCCGCTTCAGGGCGCTATCGCAGCAGTTGAGCGTGCAGGCAAGACTCAGGATATCGACATCGTTTCCACAGACTTCCTTCCGGATCTGGGAGAGAGACTTGAGAATGGTTCCATGGCTGGTGAGTCTGGCGGACATTACTGCGATCCGCTTATCGCTTTCATGATGGTTTACAACGCAATCAAGGGCAACTACACAGGTATCGAGGGCAGCTTCGAGGATGTTCCGTTCCCGTATCTGTATGTATCTTCTCCGGATGACTACAAAGCATATGAGCAGTACTTCGTAGATCAGCTTCCATACACCGACGAGGAACTGGTAGCTATGTCCGAGCTTAGCCTGGATGACCTGAAAGCAACTGCAGCTGGTATCTCCATTGAGGATGCTGCACAGAGAGCAGGCAACTAATTAATTCAGAAACGGATTCAAATTATAGAATTTTAAGAGGCTGAATGTAATAGAAAAGGCCGGTATCGCACGGCGCGATGCCGGTCTTTTCTTTAAAAGAAAAAAGAGACTGAGCAGTTATGAATGAGGTATAAAATATGGGTTCTTCTGTTGTTGAAACAACCGGAAAGAAAAAACTTTCGGGAACTGCCAAGGGTTATATCATCCTGGTAGGCCTGGTAGTGCTTTCCTGGGCGATTTTTAAAGTTCTGACGCCGGGCAATTTTGGTTCTCCGGCCAATATGCTGAGTTATTTTCAGGCCAGCCTGATCGCGACGGTTGGCGCTGTTGGTTTTTACTTTGTTATGGTTATGGGTATGTTCGACTTCTCCATCGGCGCGAACATCATGCTTTCAGCGATTGTAGGCTGTGTATTTGCCTCTCGTTTCGGCATGGGATATGCCGGTCTTATCATCGGCAGCGTGCTGACTGGTACCATTGTCGGACTTTTAAACGGTATTTTTTATGTAAAACTCCGTATCCCGTCCATGATTGTAACGACGGGTCTGGCTCTTATCTATGAGTCGGTTGCCAACTACATCGCAGGCGGCGTGGAGCAGACGCTTCCGTCCAACCTCCGTGCATTCGGACAGATGCCATGGAACATTATTCTGGCACTTCTGGCATGTGTGGCAGCTTACATTTTCTTAAATTATACAAAGATTGGTACGTATACATATGCGATCGGCAGCAACGAGTTCGTAGCGAAAAACATGGGTATCAATGTTAATAAGTACAAAGTACTTGCATTTATCTTAAGCGGCGCATTTTTAGGCGTTATGGCGATTTTAACGATCAGCTACGGTTCCTCCATGGTAGCGGTAACCGGTATGGCGTCGATGAGCCGTAACTTCGTTCCGACGATGGGATGCTTCTTCGGTCTGGCGTTTAAGAAATATGGCATGCCGCTGCAGGCGATCGTCATCGGCGAGTTTGTTATCAACATTATTTTCTTTGGTTTCATCGCGATGGGTGCACCGACAGCGATCCAGGACGTTATTACAGGTCTGGCACTGTTAATTATCATCACGCTGACCACAAAAGCAGAAAAAGGCGAGATTGTCAAGTAAATCGAGGGAGGAAATGCAATGAGCGAGGTAAGATTACAGGTAAAAAATCTTTGCAAGTCCTTCGGTATCACGAAGGCAGTTCAGAATGTGTCTTTTAATGTCAATAAAGGCGAGGTTCACGCGCTGATCGGAGAGAATGGTTCCGGTAAATCGACGCTGACCAACATGCTGACCGGCATCTACAGTATCGGAAGCGGTACCTTCATTCTGGATGGGAAAGAGATTCATCCGAAGAATCAGGTAGAAGCCAACAACGAGGGTGTTTCTATTATCGTACAGGAGTTAGGAACCCTGTCGGGACTTACAGTAGCGGAAAATATATTCCTGGGACACGAAGATCAGTTCGTACATATGGGAATTAAAAATACAAATGCCATGAATAAAAAGGCGACGGAGCTTCTGAAACAGTACGGCTTCGAGCGCATCAAGGCGGCAGACATCATCGACAACTACAATTTCGAGGATCGGAAGCTGGTCGAGATCGTAAAGGCAACCTACTTCAATCCGAAGATTGTTGTCATCGATGAGACGACCACGGCACTTTCCCAGGAAGGCCGTGAAGAACTTTACAAACACATGAACCGCATCCGTGAGAGCGGCAACACGGTTATCTTTATCTCCCATGACCTTCCGGAGATTCTGGAGAAGTCAGATACCATCACGATCCTGCGCGACGGCGTTTACATTGATACCGTCAAGAGCAAGGATGTGACCGAGGACGATCTGAAACGTCTGATGGTAGGCCGTGAGGTAACAGGTGATTATTACCGTGCGGATTACGGCGAGAAAGTATCAGATGAAGTCGTTCTTTCTGTTAAGAACGTGACGGTTCCGGGACTCATCGAGGATGTCAGCTTTGATCTTCACAAGGGCGAGATCCTTGGCTTTGGCGGTCTGTCCGAGTCCGGTATGCATGAGATCGGCAAAGCAATCTTTGGCGCTTCCTATGACAGAACCGGTACGGTACAGCTGGCAGACGGAACGCAGATCAACGATATCCCGGGCGCGATCAAGCACAGCATCGCGTATACATCGAAGGATCGTGATAATGAGTCAGTCGTTTTAAACCAGAGCATCGGCGACAACATCTGCCTGCCGTCCCTGGATTCGCTGGCAAACAAGCTTCACCTGTTGAGCGATAAGAAATTAAGAGAATTTTCCAACCAGTTTGCAAAACAGATGTCCGTTAAGATGGTAAACGTAAACCAGTTCGTTTCGGAGCTTTCTGGTGGTAATAAGCAGAAGGTCGTTCTGGCAAGATGGATTGGAAAAGATTCCGATATTGTCGTTCTCGACAGTCCGACCCGTGGTATTGATATCAAGGTTAAACAGGACATTTACCAGTTAATGAACCAGATGAGAAAGAACGGAAAATCGATTATCATGATTTCCGAGGAGCTGATGGAGCTGATTGGTATGTGCGACCGCATCATTATCATGAAGGACGGCAAGATCAGCGGTGAGCTGGAACGTGATGAGGCGATGGATGAGAACAGCCTGATCACGATGATGGTATAAGGAGGATGCAATGGAGAATCAAGTTAAGACAAGTACGGAAAATAAAGAGCAGCAGCTCAAAAAGTTATCAAAAATGACGATGATCCGTTCGCTTCTGCCGATTGCGGGACTGATTATCATCTTTCTTATGTTCAATGCCCTGACGAATTTCCGGATGATGAATAACCTTCCTCTGGTACTTTCCCAGGTGTATGTCACCATGATTTCGGCAACCGGCGTATTCTTTATCATGACGATGGGCGGTCTGGATTTCTCCCAGGGTTCCATTCTTGGTATTGCATCGATTGTTGTCTGCATGGTTTCCAAGACCAGCATTCCACTGGCGATTGTGGCAGGTATCGCGGTTGGTGCAGCGATCGGCGCCATCAACGGTTACTTCTATGTATACCGCAAGATTAAATCCTTCATCGTTACGATTTGTACGATGTTCTTATTCCGTGGATTTATCAAATATCTGACGACCAACGCGCCGGTAGCCGGCTCTGCGATGTTAATCAACTTCGACAGCACTGAATTAAAGCTGGCTTGTACGTTGGCGGTCCTGATTATCGGATTTATTTTATTCCGCTTTACCAAGTTTGGTACTTATTTAAAGGCGATCGGAGCAGGTGAGAAAGCAGCGATGTTCTCCGGCATCCGTACCGACCGCATGAAGTTCCTTATCTACACACTGGCAGGTGCGATCACAGGATTTGCCGCATTTATCAATGTTATCAAGGTTGGTTCGGTTACTTCTTCCGGTGGTAACCAGCTTGAGACCCAGATCCTGATTGCACTGGTACTGGGCGGTATGCCGATTTCCGGTGGTGCGAAGGTACGTTTTGAGAATATCATCGTTGGTTCTCTTCTGTACATCGTCCTGAACAGTGGTCTGACGATGATGGGCTTTACCACACAGATGATGCAGCTCATCCAGGGGGTTGTATTCCTGATATTCGTAGCTGTATTCGCAGACCGCCAGTCCCTGCAGGTTATCAAATAGGACAGACAAAAGCGACATCTGGAGGTTACAGTATGAGGGAGAACAGCAGCCGGAATCAGGATGGACTTAAATATCAGAAGCTCTACAACTGGGGTCGGACGCTGATTATGAGCGGGGTGCTCCGGAATATGGACAAGTTTCCGTCCGAGCACATGCTCCAGAATAAATTTGGATACTCCCGCCAGACGGTCCGCAATGCGCTCGACCGCCTGGAGCAGGACGGGCTGATTGCCCGGGTCAAGGGAAGCGGCACCTACGTTTCCTACGCGCCGGAGAAGAATAAGGAAGAACGTCCCCGCATCGGACTGATTCTCAGTTATTTTTCAGATTACCTGTTTCCGCAGGTGTATGAGGGAATCGAGTCCGTCCTGCGGGAGGAAGGTTATGAGATCAGTGTTTCAGTCACGCGCAACCGCTTAAATGACGAGGCTCTGTATCTCAAGGGGATGCTGGGGCGCAATGTGTCTGGACTCATCATCGAGGGGACGCGTTCCAGTTTCCCGAATCCGAATCTGCGGCTTTACAAGGAGATACGGCGGAGAAATATTCCGACGCTGTTTATTCACAATCATTACCAGAATGAGACGTTTGACAGCGTGGAGATGTCGGATGCGCGCGCGGGCTATGAGCTGACGCGGATTCTGATACAGAACGGACATACCCGGATCGGCGGTATTTTCAAATACGATGACTGGCAGGGGATCGAGCGTTACCGCGGCTTTATTGAGTGCCTGTCGGATTTCGGGATCGATTTCCAGGAGGACTGGATCCGCTGGTATTCGACCCGGGATATGGAAGAGAAATTAAGCAAAAAAGGACTCCAGCGGATGTACCGCCGGACGAAGGACTGTACCGCGATGATCCTCTACAACGACGAGGTGGCAGGCAGCTATATGGATTTTTTAAAGGACCGTGGGCTGCGTGTGCCGGAAGATATTTCCCTGGTATCGTTTGATGATGCCGGACCGGCGCAGGAGGGGGATCTCACGATCCTGTCCGTGATTCATCCCAAGTACAATCTTGGGCGGCTGACAGCGCGTAATCTTCTGCGGATGATAGAGGATCCGGACTGGCAGGAAAAGAAGTATTCGTACCGGTTTCCAGTGATGTTTAACAACGGAAATTCGGTTCGGGATATACATTGAAAATGACAAGGAGGCAGATTAAAATGAAAAAGTTATACTTTATTGTGGGTTCCCAGGACTTATACGGAGAGGAATGCCTGAAACAGGTTGCAGAAGACAGCCGTCAGATGGTTGCATTCTTAAACGAAAAAGTGGGCGATCTGGCAGAGATCGAACTTCTTCCAACCGTAGAGACTTCTGAAATCTGTATTCAGGATATGCGGAAAGCTTCGAATGATGATGACTGTGTCGGCGTTATCACATGGATGCACACCTTCTCCCCTGCAAAAATGTGGATCAAGGGTCTGCAGGAATTAAGAAAACCGCTGCTTCATTTACATACACAGGCAAATGAGAAACTTCCGTATGATGAGATCGACATGGATTTCATGAACCTGAACCAGTCCGCACATGGCGACCGTGAGTACGGCTTCATCGTTGCCAGAATGGGTATTCCGCATGAGGTTGTAGCTGGATATTACAAACATGACGATGTGGTAGCAAAGATCCGCCAGTTTGCATCCGTTGCAAAGGCTATCTCCTACTCTAAGTCCTTAAAGGTAGCTTCCTTCGGCAACAACATGCGCGAGGTAGCGGTTACCGACGGCGACCGCGTAGAGAGCCAGATCAAATACGGCTGGGAGTGCAACTACTATGCACTGGGCGATCTGGTTGACATCATCAACCAGGTAACCGAGGAAGAGATCGATGCGAAGATGAAAGAGTATACCGATAAGTATACAATGAAGACCGACCGCATTGATTCTGTCCGCGAGCAGGCTAAATACGAAGTGGGCCTGGAGAAATTCCTCTCCACGAACGGAATCGGTGCATTTGCAGACACCTTCCAGGATCTGCACGGCTTAAAGCAGCTTCCGGGTATCGCAGCACAGAACCTGATGGGCAAAGGCATCGGCTTTGGTCCGGAGGGTGATTACAAGATTTCCGCTCTGTCTGCAGTCCTGATGAAGATGTCCGAGGGCAAAGAGGGCGCAACCGGCTTTATCGAGGATTACACCTACGATCTGACTCCGGGACAGGAGTTAGAGTTAGCTTCCCATATGCTGGAGGTTCCGCCGGCATTTGCAGCAACCAAACCGGAGATCGATGTAATTCCTCTGGGTATCGGCGGCAAGGAAGATCCGGCAAGACTGATTTTCGACGGCGTGACCGGCGATGGTATCCAGGTAACGATGGTAGATATGGGCGATCATTTCCGCATCATCTGTGCAGATATCGAGCTTGTAAAACAGCCGAAACCGATGCCAAAACTTCCGGTAGCGAGAATTATGTACCGTCATAAACCGAACTTCCAGATCGGTACGGCTGCATGGTGCTACGCAGGCGGCGCTCATCACTCCGTTGTATCTACCGCTCTGACGAGAGATGACATCGCTATGTTCGCGCGTCTGACCGGTACCGAGTTAATTACAATCGGCGAAGATACGACAGAGGCTGATTTACAGAAATTCTTTATGAAATAATAGGGCGTTTGAAAGATAAAAATTTTTGAAAAAGACGTAACTGCATAAGTTTTTGCCACAACTGTGAAAATAGAATAGTTATGAATGACGGGGCGTGCCGCAGCCAAGGGGATGAAAATTCCGGCGGCGGTGCGCTTTTTGCTACAATGAGGAGGATGGATATGGGCCGCAGTGCGGAAGAGATCAAGAAAGACATAGAGAGCGGAAATACAGCGCTCGGAATTGAATTTGGTTCGACCCGAATCAAGGCAGTCTTGACGGACGGCACGACCGCGCCGATCGCGCAGGGGAGCTATGAGTGGGAAAACCGTCTGGAAAATGGTATCTGGACCTATTCCCTGGAAGATATCTGGAAAGGCTTAAAGGACTGCTACGCGGATCTGGCTGCCGATGTGAAGAAACAATACGGTTTAACGCTTAAAAAGGTTGGTGCGATGGGCGTCAGCGCCATGATGCACGGCTATATGGCATTTGATGCGGACGGAAAACTGCTCGTTCCGTTCCGTACCTGGAGAAATACGATGACCGCCGAGGCAGCAAGACGCCTGACGGACCTGTTTAACTACAATATCCCGCAGAGATGGAGTATTGCACACCTGTATCAGGCGGTGATCAACGGCGAGGAGCATGTATCCCGCGTGCATTTTCTGACCACCTTAGCCGGATATGTACATTGGAAACTGACCGGTAAGCAGGTACTTGGCGTCGGCGATGCTTCGGGTATGTTCCCGATCGACCTGGCAACCGGACAGTATGATGCTGAAATGCTGGATAAGTTCGAAGAAATGATGGTTCCAAAGGGATATCCGTGGAAGCTGCGCGACCTTCTGCCGGAGGTTCTGAGCGCTGGCGATGAGGCGGGAACGCTGACTGAGGAAGGCGCGAAGCTGTTGGATGAGAGCGGCAATCTGGAAGCTGGCATTCCGCTGTGCCCGCCGGAGGGCGATGCAGGAACCGGTATGACTGCAACCAATAGTGTGGCAGTCCGCACCGGTAACGTATCTGCCGGAACTTCCGTATTTGCAATGGTTGTTCTGGAAAAGACTCTGGAGACGGTTCACCAGGAGATTGACATGGTAACTACGCCGGACGGTCATCTGGTCGGAATGGTTCACTGCAACAACTGTACCTCCGATCTGAATGCCTGGGTAGGTCTGTTTGAAGAGTTCTATGAGCTGATGGGTCAGAAAACAGACCGCAACACCCTGTTTGGAACCCTGTACCGCAAGGCGCTTGAGGGTGATGAAGACTGCGGTGGACTGATGTCCTACTGCTACCTCTCCGGCGAGCCGATCACCGACTTCGAGGAGGGACGCCCGCTGTTTATGCGCCGTCCGGACAGCAAGCTGGGACTGGCAAACTTCATGCGTACCCACTTATACAGTTCCCTGGCAACCCTGAAATATGGTTTGGACATTCTGTTCAAGGAAGAGCACGTGACACTGGATAAACTGATGGGCCACGGCGGATTCTTCAAGACGAAGGGCGTTGGACAGCGTATCATGGCGGCAGCGGCTGACGTGCCGGTATCCGTTATGGAGACAGCCGGTGAGGGCGGTGCCTGGGGTATCGCGGTTCTGGCGGCGTACCGCAAAGATAAGAAGCCGGGACAGAGCTTGTCCGATTACTTAAATGAGCAGGTATTTGCAGATGCAAAGGCGGAGACGATGGAGCCGGATGCAAAGGATGTCGAGGGCTTCAATGCGTTTATGACAAGCTATATCAATGGTCTGGCTGCCGAGAGAGGCGCCGTAGAAGGAAGGTTTTAATCGATGCTGGAAGAATTAAAAAAAGAAGTATACGAAGCTAATATGCTGCTTCCGAAATACGGTCTGGTTACCTTTACCTGGGGCAATGTTTCCGGGATTGACCGCGAGAAGGGGCTGTTTGTCATCAAACCGTCTGGCGTGGACTATGACAAACTGACGCCAGATGATATGGTTGTCATGGATCTGGAAGGAAACCGCGTTGAGGGAACGCTGAATCCGTCCTCTGATACAAAAACCCACCTGATTCTTTATAACCGTTTTCCGAAGATCGGCGGCGTGGTTCACACGCACAGCCCGTGGGCGACTTCCTGGGCGCAGGCGAGACGCGACATTCCGTGCTACGGAACGACCCATGCAGATTATATTTATGGTTCCGTTCCATGCGCGAGAAACTTAAATGAGGAAGAATTAAAGAATTATGAGTGGAACACAGGCGTGCTGATTGCAGATTTGTTTGAGGAGAGGAAGCTCGACCCGATGGCGGTGCCATGTGTGCTCTGCAAGAACCATGGACCGTTTACCTGGGGCAAGGATGCGCATGAGGCGGTTCACAACGCGGTTGTACTCGAGGAGGTTGCCAAGATGGCGGCGCGCTGCGAGATGATCAATCCGGATGTGAAGGAAGCGCCGCAGTGCCTGCAGGATAAACATTATCTGCGGAAGCATGGCCCGGGGGCGTATTACGGACAAGGGAATTTGTAGTTACTGTTCACGGGTAGGCACTTTTGAAACCGAAAGTGCCGTAAGAAAACGTGGTGGCAGCAGAAATTTGCCGTATTTAAATGCGAAGCCACGGCAAATTCCGTTACTGGGCACGTATGCGTGAACAGTAACAATTTGTAAAATATAGATTCAAGTATGGAAATAGATGGGACAAGTATGGTATACTTATGTATAGTAGATATAGGAGATACTGGCTATCTATCTTATAAAAATTAGGAGGATATGAGAAATGAAATTTTTTATTGATACCGCGAATGTTGATGAGATCCGTGAAGCGAATGATATGGGTATTATCTGTGGCGTTACCACAAACCCGTCTCTGATTGCAAAAGAAGGCCGTGATTTTAATGAGGTTATCAAAGAGATCACCAGCATTGTAGATGGACCGATTTCCGGTGAGGTTAAGGCTACGACTGTGAAGGCAGAGGATATGATCGCCGAGGGCCGTGAGATCGCTAAGATTCATCCGAACATGGTTGTTAAAATCCCGATGACTACCGAGGGCTTAAAGGCTGTGAAAGCTCTGTCCGCTGAGGGCATCAAGACCAACGTAACCCTGATCTTTTCTGCCAACCAGGCACTTCTGGCTGCAAGAGCAGGCGCTACATACGTTTCTCCGTTCTTAGGCCGTCTGGATGACATCTCCACCAACGGTACAGACCTGATTTACGATATCGTAGAGATCTTTGACAATTATCCGGAGATTTCCACCGAGATTATCTGTGCTTCCACCAGACATCCGATGCACATCATCGAGTGCGCGAAGGCTGGCGCTGACATCGCAACGGTTCCGTTCAAGGTTCTGATGCAGATGGTAAAACACCCGCTGACCGATGCTGGTATCGAGAAATTCAAAGCAGATTATGAGGCTGTATTCGGTAAATAAAGAGAAACAATAAGAAATACCTCTTGAACTTCCGAAAAAAGCATGTTATACTAGGCACGATAACATAATAGACTGACTGGAAAGAGTGGACAAAAAAGTCCACTCTTTCTAATTTCATAGAAAGGTGGTGGGGGTGTGGCAAAGGGAGAGCAGTACGAAGCACGGGTAGAGGCGTGGATCACGCCGGTTCTGGAGCAGCATCAGTTTGAGCTGGTTGATGTGGAGTATGTCCGCGAGGTCGGCGTCTGGTATCTGCGGTGCTACATTGACAAAGAGGGCGGTATTACCGTTGATGACTGCGAGGTAATCAGCCGTCTGCTTGGTGAATGGCTGGATAAGGAAGATTTCATCGAGGACAGCTATATACTGGAGGTAAGTTCTCCGGGACTGGGACGTCCTCTGAAGAAAGAGAAAGATTTTGCAAGAAGCATCGGCAAAGATGTGGAGATCCGCCTGTATAAAGCGATCGACAAACAGAAGGAATTTACAGGAACGCTTACGTCCTATGACGCAGATTCCGTGACAATCACGATGGAGGACGGCAGCGAGCGTACATTTGAAAAATCAGGGATTGCTTTGATTCGTTTAGCCTTTGATTTTTAGACGGTAGGAGGAGATAAAATAAAATGAATAAAGAGTTGATTGAGGCAATAAATCTGCTGGAAAAAGAAAACAATATCAGCAAAGATGTTCTTTTAGAAGCGATTGAAAATTCTCTGCTGACAGCATACAAAAACAATTATGGTCGGGCAGATAATGTCAAGGTAAACATCAACCGTGAAACAGGAGATTTTTCCATCGTGGCAGAGCGTGAGGTTGTGGAGACCGTAGAGGATCCGATGACCCAGGTAAGCCTGGCAGAGGCAAAGCTCTTAAACAGCAAGTATGAGCTGGGCGACATCGTTCAGTTCTCTGTCAATTCCAAGGAGTTTGGACGTATCGCCGTTCAGAACGCGAAGAATGTTATCTTACAGAAGCTTCGTGAGGCAGAGCGCAACGCCCTGTATGAGGAGTGGCACTGCAGAGAGAAAGATATCGTAACGGGTATCGTACAGCGCTATGTAGGACGCAACATTAGCATCAACTTAGGCAAGATCGACACGATCTTGAACGAGAGTGAGCAGGTAAAGGGCGAGGTGTTCAAACCGACCGAGCGTATCAAACTGTATGTCATCGAAGTAAAAGAGACACAGCGCGACCCGCGTATCACCGTATCCAGAAGCCATCCAGATCTGGTAAAACGCCTTTTCGAGTCTGAGGTTGCCGAGGTCCGAGACGGTACCGTAGAGATCAAGGCGATCGCACGTGAGGCAGGTTCCCGTACGAAGATGGCAGTCAGCTCCAACGACCCGAACGTCGATCCGGTCGGCGCATGTGTCGGCTTAAACGGCGCGCGTGTCAGCGCGGTTGTCAATGAGCTGCGCGGTGAGAAGATCGATATCATCAACTGGGATGACAACCCTGCATTCCTGATTGAGAACGCGTTAAGCCCGGCAAAGGTTATCCTGGTTGCAGCAGATGAGGAAGCACGCGAGGCACAGGTGATCGTTCCGGATTACCAGCTTTCCCTGGCAATCGGTAAAGAGGGGCAGAATGCACGTCTGGCAGCCCGCCTGACCGGCTTCAAGATCGATATCAAGAGCGAGACACAGGCAAGAGAGTCTGGTCTTTTAGATGAGCTTGAGAGCGGTTATGAGGAAGGCTTCGAGGGCTACACCGATGATCCGCTGATCAGCGTGGCAGAGGAAGACACAGCCGAGGCAGCAGAAAATGAGGCAGCTGAGGGCGCAGAAGAGCCGGCAGCGGAGCAGGAATAATCCTGACAGATAATGTGTGGGGATGCTGATTTCGGGCGGAACGAGCAGATTTGGCAGAAAGAAAGCAGCAGAACCGGGATTTGACAGAAATGGAAGTGATAGACAGTGGGAGCAAAGAAAGTGCCGCTCAGACAGTGCATCGGATGCGGAGAAATGAAGAGCAAAAAAGAAATGATCCGCGTTTTAAAGACAGCCGACGATACGATCGAGATTGACGCGACAGGCCGTAGGAATGGACGCGGCGCCTACCTCTGTCCTTCGATGGACTGCTGGAAAAAGGCGGTAAAGAGCAAAGGACTGGAGCGGTCGCTCAAGATGGCGATTCCGAAGGAAGTCTATGAGGCGCTGGAAAAGGAGATGGAGCAGTTTGGAGAATCGTAAAAAGGTGCTGAATCTTCTGGGACTGGCGACGCGAGCCGGTAAGACGGCAAGCGGCGAGTTCATGACCGAGAAAGCGATCAAGAGTGGAAAAGCGTATCTGGTGATCGTGTCAGAAGAAGCGTCGGATAATACAAAAAAGATGTTTGAAAATTCATGTGCATACTACAAGGTTCCCGTGTACCAGTTCGGCATGAAAGAAGAGCTGGGACACGCGATGGGAAAAGAGATGAGAGCGTCTCTGGCCGTTTTGGATTCCGGTTTTGCAAAGGCGTTAAGAGAGAAGTTAGATAATTAACGCTTTTCTGGGCGGGCTCTTTTAGGAGCTTATGCAGAACGGGAAGGCAGTGCCGGAACGGAGGTAGCAAAACATGAGAGTTAATGAGTTGTCAAAACAGATTGGCAAATCAAATAAAGAAGTTTTAGAGATACTGCAGAAAAATCATTTTGACGTAAAAAGCCATTCTTCCAAGGTGACGGAGGAACAGGCAGAAGCAGTCAGATGCTTCCTTGCAGGAGCAAAGAGACAGACGACAGCGTCAAAGACAGATACAGGAAAGGCGGAAACAAATCGAGTGGAAGATATAAAGAAAGAGCCGTTAGAGGCAGAGAAGAAAGAGGCGGAGAAGACAGCTGAGCCGCCGAAAAAGCGGATTGCAGCGGTTTATCGTCCGCAGAACAGCGTACAGAGAGGAAGCCGTCCGGCAGGCAAGGCCAATACAGGAAACGCAGCCAAGACCGGCGCACCGGCAAGCCGTCCGGCAGCAGCAAGTGCAGAGCAGACCGCAGAGCCGGCTAAGAGCGCAGCTCCAGCGGAGAACCGTGATGGACAGAGAAGCGGCTATCAGGGAAACCGCGACGGACAGAGAAGCGGCTATCAGGGAAACCGTGACGGACAGAGAAGCGGCGGCTATCAGGGAAACCG
>OWJB01000229.1_pt1 | contig 23032 bp, 25 predicted proteins | sample 1732861 | NCBI WGS metagenome assembly OWJB01 (sample SAMN05065762, study PRJEB22554) | human gut metagenome | biome: ENVO:2100002; feature: ENVO:00000062; material: ENVO:00002003 | host: Homo sapiens | place: USA
TGGTAACTGTTGAAGGCTTACAATCCTTGCTTACATCACCGGAAGGTGAAGCTGCTGTGATGAAGCGCTTCAAACTTATGAAGCTGGCAAAGAGTATTTATAACGTCTTAATTCTCGACAATACTGAGAAGTACGACACCAAGTCAATTGCGCTATCTGGCGTGAAAGATTTGATTTGGGAATACTTAAAGATAGTTGCTGCCGCAGTTGGTATTCCGGCTACACGTTTCCTTTCTGCATCTCCAGACGGTATGAATGCTACGGGCGAATCCGACCTCGTAAACTATATCGACTTGTTGACTGGCTTGCAGACTTCTGTGTTCGACCCTCGTTTAGATGTGGTAGACAAGATTGTCCAGGCGCACTTTGGCATCGAAGAATATAACTACGAATGGTTAGATATCTTCCCTGAATCCAATGTTGAGAAAGCGAAGCGAGCTAAAGATTTGGCATTTGCTGTTGACCTGCTGGTTAACAACGGTACTATTACTACCGAAGTTGCAAACGAAGTCATGTTCCATTCGGGCGTGTTCGGCACTTGTGACCTTGGCAAGCCAAATCCTAATCCTCCTAACATCCAAAAGGGTAACGCAAGTGAAGCAAAACCAAAACCTGGTTCAGCTTAACGACGAAGATACCGTGAATGAAGTAGTTTTGTTGAACGACAAGGCTACTTTAACGACCCGTCGTTTACGTGACTCTGGCGAGATGATTGCAGAATGCACCATCGCTCGTACTGGCATTATGCTGTATAAAGCGAAAGAACTTGGTGAAATCGCAAAACATCTGGACCCAGAATCTATTTGCCGTGTTCGTACCAAGCCGGAAGTATTATTTGACGAAGCAACCATCGAAGGCTGTCGTTCAATTCCGGTAACTATCGGCCATCCGAAAAATGATGTTAACATCAAGAACAACAAAGAACTCCAGAAAGGGTTCATCGAAGGGCGTCCAGTTGCAGATGGCTCTTTCTTGGCTGCATCAATCGTTTTGAATGACGAGCAAGCTATTCGATTAGTTGATTCTGGTGTTGACCAAATCTCCTTAGGCCATAATGCTGAACTGGCTGTATCAGAAGATGATGAAGCCGACTTCGATAAAGTTCGCATTATCCCCAACCATGCTGCAATTGTTGTTCGTGGTCGTGCTCAGACTACTCGCATTGGTGACTCTGGTGAAGAGATTGCCATTGTTGATAAGGCAACCTTTGATGTTGTTGAAGCAGAGCGTGATGCAGCGCTTGACAAGATTAGTGTCCTTGAACAGAAACTTGCTGATGCAGAAACTGCGCGACTATCCGATGAAGCTATTCAGGCTGAGGTAGACAAACGTGTAGTTGCTCGTACAGCATTGCTTGTTGATGTGGCCCGTCTTGGCGACGAGTTCTCCAACCTCGATTTCTCCGGCAAGACCGATGCAGAAATTAAGTTGGCTGTAGTTAATAAATTGCATGACAAGGATTTCAGCGATAAGAGCGAAGACTATATCTCCGCCCGTTTCGATGCAGCTCTTGAAGATTGCGATTCCATTACTTTAGGAGATGCCCTGAATCAGTCTATGCAATTCGCTGCTAAGAAAGATTCAGAAGCTCGTAAACCTAAAGTTTCTATTTCCGAAGAAGCTAACAAACGTCGTTTAGAACGCTTCAACTCTTTATAAGGTAAGACAATGCCAAAGCAAGATTGGTCTATTAATACTGGTGAAGCATATGCAGGTGAACAATATGGCCTGGCTACCACCAACTCCCAGCGCCTGACCTACGTTGCCGAAGAAGAAATGGCAAACTTTGGTCTGGCTGTTGTTCAAGGCACGGCATCCAATCAGGTTAAACCTGGTATTGAATCCGACGGCACTGTTCTGGGCATTACTATGCGCCAGATTAACATCGAATCTGCTACCCGTCCTGGTGATGGCACTGTTGCTATTAAAGTTGGCTGGCCTTTGGGCGTTATGCTGTCTGGCCCAATCATGGTCAAACTGGTAACTGCAATCACCGATAAAGACATTGGCGTATCTGCCACTGGTCAATTTGGTGGCGTTGGTGCTGGCTATACTAAGGCAACCAACCTGACTGCCCTGCGTTATCCGGCTTCCGCTGGCGATGTTGTTCCGGTCATGATTAACGTAGTCCCAAAGCCGTAACGCCACCTCCAGCTCCTGCGGTATCTGCTGTAGCAGGTACTGTAACTGCGGACGCATCTGCATCTGATGCTACTGTAACTGTGGACAAACTGTTTAAGTTTGAGAACTCCACAGCAACAGATTATAACTTCGCCGTTACCCCTGCTGTAGCTGGTGTTTCTGTGGCGGCAAACGGCACTGTGACTGTACTTAGTGCAACGACTACAGCCACTTCTGCGACAATCAAGGCAACGAATAAAACAGAATCTGGTGTAACTGCATCCAAACAGATTACGATTAAGCCTAAACCTCCTGCACCTACAGTATCTGCTGTAGCCGGAGTTGTGACTGCTGATGCGTCTTCTGCTGATGCCACTGTAACTGTAGACAAGCTGTTCAAGTTTGGTAACTCTACAGCAACAGACTACACCTACGCTGTTACGCCTCCCGTGACTGGCGTTTCTGTGGCTGCAAATGGTACTGTAACTGTTCTGAATGAAACGACTACTGATACCTCTGCCACGATTAAGGCAACAAACAAAACAACCTCCAGCGTGACTGCAACTAAAGAAATTGCTATTACGCCGAAGTCTTAAGTTGTGATGGCGCAATTAATAGTTGCGCCTCACCAAACAAAACGGATTAATTTACATGCCTAAGATGATTAAACTGGCGGACGGTTCTGAATTCGAACTGAACGACGCTATCACCCGTATTCAGGATTCTGGCACTGTTGTCCTGAATGACGACGATGCAGTATTCTTTCAACGCCAGCTTGAGTTCATTGAAGCTCAAACTTACGACACTCTGTATCCAGAACTGGAAGCTCGTGCTGCTTTCGGTGTGGACACTACTGGTGGTGCTGGCGTAAACACTCTGACCTACCGTTCTTACAACCATGTTGGTAAAGCTCAGGTAATTAACGCCCGTGCAACCGACCTGCCGAAGTCCAGCATTTCTGGTAAAGAATACAGCATCCCTGTTAAATCAGTTGGTACTGCATTCGACTACGATATTGACGAAGTAGCGTCTGCTGCTGTTACTGGCCTCCCGCTGGAAACCCGTAAAGCAAATGCTGCTATCCGTGGTTACGAACAGTATGTTAACTCTGCTGCATGGTACGGCGATAAAGCTAACGGCTTTGTTGGCTTCTTCGAAAACCCAGACATTACCAAAGCAACTGTTGCTGCTGGTGCTGGCGGTTCTACCAAGTGGGCCGAGAAGACTCCGACCGAAGTTATTGCCGACCTGACCACTGCCGTGTCTGCAATGTATTCCTCTACTCTGAAAATCATGCGCCCGGACGAAATCTGGATGCCTGTTGAGCATGAGCAGTACATCTTCAACACTGCACGTTCTGAGCAGTCTGACAAGACGATTGGTCAGTTCTTCATTGACAACAACCAGTTCATCAACTCCCGCGATAAAATCAAGGGTCTGAACGCAATCAAAGGTCACGGCGATGCTGGTTCTGATTGCTTCGTTGTTGTCTGCCGCAATGCAATGGGCAACCGTACTTTCCGTCTGCGTGAGCCTCTGCCGCTGACCTGGCAACCAGTACAGCTTCATGGTCTGGTTTATGAAGTTCCTGGTCGTGGTCGTTTCGCTGGCTTCCAAGCGATGTATCCGGCAGCAATCTCCATCAACTCCGGCATCTGATAAATAGGGCGGGACGGTTCTCGCCCATAACTTAAGAGAAATAGTAATGCAGATTAAGAACAACGAATCACGCAACCTTCAATTCTTCTTCTATAAGAAGGGAAAGTCTGGCAAATCTGAGCTGGACTTTGTTCACATTCCTGGTGGCGCAACTGTAGAAATCGACGATGAAATCTACAAATCTCTTACGGCATCTCTGACGGAAGTTGAAGAACTGCGCGAAGAAGTGGTTCCGCTTGATGACGAGAATATCGGTGCTTCTGTTAAGACCGGTAAAGAAGCTCTTGTCATTAAAGAGTATTACAGCACTGGCAAAACTCGCAAAGTCAACCTGGTTAAAGAGGCAATCAAAGCTGGTTCTCTTACCATTGTTGAACGTGTGAAAGTTGGTATGCCTGACATTGATGCTATTCTGACTAAGAATGGTATTGATATTAAGGGCATGCCGGAAGACGTTAAACTGGCACTCTACGATAAGTTGGCGTAAATGATAACACTGACCGATTTGGTTAAACGTTATCCGGCAATGGCTGACATGACCCCTGAGCGTTTTGACATTTTAGTTGAAGATGCAAAACTTATCATGGGGACAATCGAATCGCGTTGGTGTGGGTTTTATGACCCAGCTATGGCATCACTTGTAGCGCATTGGTCTGCAACAATTGACGACCTAATGCCTGGTGATGCCGCAATGCCAGCTATGCCTGTTAGTCGTACCGATGTGGACGATGTTCAGGTAGAGTTTAGCGACCGAATCATTTCAACAATTCCTTATGTTGAAGCTGATTTCATGTCTACTGTGTACGGTCAACGTTACTTGCAATGGCGGCGAATGGCATTTGCTGGGCCGAGGGTTAGCCCTGGGTCACAGTTTTGATTAACCAGCGTCGAGCATTCAACCGCTACACAACCACTCGTATGTATCTTGAGGTATATCAAGAAGGTTACTACGATGACAAAAATAATTGGGTTGGTGATTCATATGCTCCAAAGAAACCCATCCGATGTACTCCCATACCTTATGGTGACAGGGATTCTGGCGTAAGCGGTCAATCGCTTAAGGCTACAGAAGTCGGAGAGCGCCAACCTGCATTCATGCAAGTACATTCCCGAACTGAAATGCCGATGAAGTCTATCCTCACTATCTACGGCCTTCGTTATAAAGTTATTTCTGTTTCAGACTACAAGGCGGCTGGGTTCTTTGAAGTCATTGCTGCTAAGGAGTTAGAGAAATGATTTACGATGAAGATATTCAGGCGATGAAGGATATTGTGGACGTCTGTGTTGGCGTCCCACGCTTCTCTTATGAGATGCAGATAAACGCACCTCGACCAGCTGATAACTACGCCGCAATAAAGTGTGTGTCGTCAGTTAATCCAGGCTTTGATGAAACTCGAATCGAAGTCCGTAATGGTGAGGAAGTATTTGTTACGAGAGGGATTCGAATTCTAACTTTCTACATTCTCTTCTCACGTCGTGGGAGTGAATATGTTAAGTTCGATAATTCCTTCTTCCGTCCAGATGTTCAGGCCATGCTTAAGAGCAGAGGCTTTGCAACACTTGACAAAAATCCACTGAATCTTGCCTCGTTAACTCTTGAGACGAATTGGGAATTCCGAGAAGGAATCCAAATCAAATTCAATGTTCTACGTGAAGACGTAATGAATATTGGAACAATGTCTGACGCCAGTGTTGGCGGCAAATTCTATGATGGTGGTGAACCCATCCTAATTAAGGGAATCTAAATGGCAATTCCAATTTCCGATATCATCCAGGTCAACATTGCGGTATCTCCGAATGCTGTTGCCGTGGAGGGTTTTGGTCCGCTCCTGTTCTTGAGCAAGCAGTTTGTTCCAGCGCCGGGCGAACGTGTTCCTGTGCGCCAGTATACAAGCATGGCTGCTGTATCTGCTGATTTCCCATCTGGTGAAATCTATAATGCAGCTTTGGCGTGGTTTTCTCAGAAACCGACTCCGAAGTATTTCCTTGTGGGTGCTATCACTCATGAAGATGTTACTCCGGCAACTTCTGGGTCTGTCACGGCATCTGCTGCTGCAACCCTGGAAACTATCACTGCGTTAACCAATGGCGTGCTGTCCATTAACGTTGATGGCGTAGACCGTTCTACCGCCCCAATCAACTTCTCTTCTGCCCACGACTTTGATGCTGCTACCTCTATGGCAAACGCGGCACTGGTTGCTGCGGGTATCCCCGTAACCATGTCTAACAGCGAAGGTACTTTCAAAGTTGTTACCAAGTCTGTAGGTGCTAACTCCATTATTGGCGACGTATACGGCTCTGCTGCCCCAGCATTCAAACTGGATGCGGAATCAAGTCCGGTATATGTGCATGGTACTGATGAAGTATCTGTAGGTTCCGACCTGAACGCAATCCTCAACTCTACGTTCGACTTCTTCTTCGTTGCAATTGACCGCAAATATCGTGGCAGTGCTTCTGGCAATGTTCAGATGACTGTTGCTAAGTGGGCAGAAGCAAACGAGAAAGTGTTCGGCTGGGCTGATAGCGACCCGCAGATTCTGGTTGTTGGTGCAGAATCTAGCTTCAAACGAGCTAAAGAGCAGAACCTCCAGCGTACCCTGCTGGTATATGATGCCTCTGACAATGGTGACGAGTATCCAGAGATTTCTATCCTGGGCCGTGCATCTACTGTCAATTTCAACGTTGCAAACTCTGCACTCGTTCTGGCATTTAAACAAGGTCCGGCTATCAAGACTGCTGACCTGTCCCCGAACCAACTCGCTGCACTTGAGCGTGTAAATGGTAACGCATTCATCAACGTTGGTGGGAACACTATGTTCTACAACGGCAAGATGGCTGACGGCACTTGGTTCGATACCGTTCAGGGTGTATCTTGGCTGACCTCTAAGGTTCGTGCCAACGTGTTCAACCTGTTCTACACTTCTACGACCAAGATTCCTTGGACCGATACTGGTGTGGCTCTGGTAAACCAACAGGTTACTCTGGCTCTGGAACTGGCTGTGACCAATGGTCTGATTGCTCCAGGTTACGACAATGAAGGCAACTTCTATCCGGATGGTTACAAAGTCTTGTCTACCGACTTGGCTCTGATGCAATCTCAGAAAGGTGCTCGTATCTGGGAAGGTACTTCCTTCATTGCGATTGGTTCTGGTGCACTGCAAGGTGCAGTTATCTCCGGCAACTTCGTTCAGTAAGGTGCGATAAGTGAAACAATATTCTTTCTATAATACCGACCTCATTATCGACGGTGCTCGTGTAGATGGTTTTACTTCTGGTAACTCTATCATCACTGCTCGTCGTAACGCACCTCAACACCTGCCTGTTATTGACGCGTATGGTAAGTTGGCTGTAGCTACTACGGCTGACTTATCCGGTACTATTACTTTCCCGCTTCTGCAAACCGCAGACTGGAACGAAATCCTGTACAGCCGTGCTCAGTTAACTCAGGCAACTGGCCTGTCTGGTAACAAATCTCTGTGGCAACCGCTCCAGATTCAGATTGTTGACAAGATGGGTGATGTGCTGGTCAATGGTGTAAACGGCGCTATCTTGCAGCAACCTGCAATTCAGCGTGGTGTGTCCTTCACGTCTAACGTGTGGTCTATCTTTGTAGAGCGCCTCCAGATTAAGACTGGCTCTTATCCGGAAATTGGCGTTTAATTGGAGTAAGTATGGCTTGTGAATTGCTTCAACGTGAATTCACAAACTCCAAAGGCGAAACAGTGTTAGTCGTTGTTCGACAATTGTCGGCTTCGGCTGCACTGTCTCTTCACGCGGAGTTGGTAAGCAAGTTAGGCTCACGAGTATTTCCATTCATCGAAGGTAAATATAACTTCGCTGATATTATATACTTGATGCAGCAAGTAGAGCATACCGTATTCACAGAATTGTTTAAGCGTGTTATCAGCATGCACTCGTCCATAGATGGACAAGAAATCAAACCTGCATTATATGATATGCAGTTCAATGGCGAATTGATGTTGTCTTGCCATGTCTTTGCTTTCGTGCTCGAAGCAAACTTCCTTGATTTTTTCAAGCAAGGGCTCGAAATCAACGAACAGAGACGATTGGAGGCGGAGGAAGCATCCAAGCTGGCAGAGCAGAAGAATTCGAGTCCGGAGACAGTTTAGTATCCCTGTTCCCCGACATAAAATATTTTCTGCATCGTCCTATAATCGAAGACAGTTCTCTCTGCAAGTTACGTGAATTGCAAGATGGAACCTATTCGATTATGGACTTATTGCTATTCCACGACATTCTCGATTTGCGTAAGAAACTCGAACCAGTAGATGAAGACAATGGCTAATCAAAAAGATTTAATGAAGTTGAGCGTTAATGAGTTAATTGCATTAGGCTCGCAAAGCGGTCTGACTTTCCACGCTGGTATGAAGAAGTCGCACATGGTTCAACAACTTAGTGCGAGCGCTGCTTCGGGATGGCTGGATACAAATGCAGAATTAATGGGTGGGTCGTTCGAAGATGACAGTTTAATTACTGAATCTTTGGGTGACTCTTCCATGATTTCAGACGCTGCCCACATTGCACAAGTGCTTTCAAGTGCTGGCTACACAGAAGCATTTCATGCAGCAATGAATGGCCCATCACACCATGTAGAAGCTGTTCACGCATACATGGAAAGGCTTGGCGTTAGCACAGATGATGTGTGGATGCACATGCCAAAGCCAAATCCGAACCTGCCGCAAGGTAGCTTCAACATGCTTAATGCCTATATGCGAGATACTTTGCAAGGGCATCAAGATATTATGCCAGAAATCCCAGGCCACTATGCTGGCGATATTATGGCTGAATACTCCACCAACCGTGGAAACATTGCCGACTCATACAACTACATGGCTCACATGTATGTTGACCGTGAGCAATACAGCAATCATGAACAATACGCAAGAGACATTAGTCGAGTTGCCAAACGTCTGGAACAAGAGTTACCCGCAGCCTTTAAGGAAGTTGGGTATACCTCGGCCTCTAATGTAGGAAATAAATCGGCCCCACATATTTCTTACATGGATGCACTCCCTCAAATTGGTTCTCCTTCAATTGTTTCTGGCATTGCACATCCTCGTGCACCTCTTAATGCATCTGGACTCCCTCTCGGTTCTTATGGTTCTGGCATAAATCCAGAATACTCCCTCACTGCATCATTAACTGGTGGCACTGGTTGGAGCGAACCAAGCAAGGCTTTGTATTCTTCTATTAGTGAAGCTGTTAAATCTGCTGCCAAAGTTTATTCTGGTTCCAAAGGGATGATGAATATGCGTCACGAAGTATCTGACCGTGACATGATTATGGACAGCGCAACTCGCTATACAGATTTGGAAGAAGCCAGAAGCGGGTATGAAAACCTTCGTTCTGAACTTGCAGATGAACCAGCTTATTCTGCATCGAGTGTTCGAGCTATTCTCGAAAACACTTACGACAAAATGGATGCCGAACCTGTTCGCATTCCAAAGAAGAAGGGAGCATCACAGCGAGTCGAAAAAGATTCGCAACCAACATCTACAGAATTTACAGCACAACTTGGAGAGGCCACCAATTGGAACTCTGCAAGAATGCGTCGTGAGGAAATTGCGATTGCAAACATGGATAGTGCTGGATTCCGTGATGTATCCGACTATGGTACAGGACGTTCCGAGTCTCCCGTCAGATTCCATGACTTAGAACAGGGTAGCCAAGAGTGGCTAGACTTCCGTAAAAATTATGACATAACTGGCTCAACTGTTGGAACCTTCTTAGGAAACAACCCATATACCCGACCTTGGGCGGGAATGATTGACAAGATTGGTTTATCTCGTAGTAAAGAGCACAGCGATTTCACTAAGAAGATGTTCGCTGATGGTCACAGGACGGAAGAAGAAGCACGCGCTCGTGTTGGTAAGGAATTTGGATTCGATATCAAACAAACTGGCGCTATAACAAATGACAACTATCCCGCCTTCATGTATTCTCCTGATGGTCTTATTGGCGATGATGCCATTTGGGAGCACAAGAATCCGCAAAGGGCTGGTAAGTTTGCTGACCTTCTTAAAGGCGACCATCCAGATTACATGGACCAAATTCAATTTGGTATGCACGTTTCTGGCCGTTCTCGTGCTTTGTTCTCACAAACCATCAACGACGAAACACGTTCACAATGGATTGAGAAGGACGAAGGATGGTACGAGAGAAACCGAAATCGTCTTGATTCTGTGCTTGGCCGTCTTGATGCTGGGCGAGAGTTTGTTAGAAACAATGCTGGGCTAGACCGAGAAGAACTGATTGCTGGTGCAAGAAGTGCAATGACTGGTGATGGTATCTGGAAGGATATTCGTCAAAGGTCAACTCGCGGCTACTCTGCCGTTGCTGGAACTCCAGAAGACCCATTTATTGGTTCACGTTCTTCATACAATCCAAAGGCATCTTACTCAGACTACCAGCCAAACTTTGTAATGCACGAGCAAAACTTTCCGGCAACCACAGGAAATGGTGATACTGGAAATGACTCGATGGCATTGTCTGTTAAGAAAGGTATCCTTGCTGCTCAGGAAGAAAATAGGCAGAAGGGTATTGGTGCAGATGCAGACTTTAACGGCAAAGCCGATTCAATTGGTTGGGACCGCGAAAGATTTGATGCTGCCAATGGCGGTGGATATTCTGGCGGTGGTGGTGGCCGTGGAGGTAACTTCACGAGTGGTGGCAACTATTATGATGACTACGGTCGCATGGGTGGTTCACTAGCTGCTGGTATTGCTGGTGGCAGTATTGGTTCAGCAACCAACGGAGTTATGCAAGCATTGATGGCAACTCCTGCGGGACGTATGGCTGCTGTAGGCATTGGTGCTATTCAGATTGGCAATGAAGCTGCTGAATACATGAATGACTTTATCGGCAACTCGCTTGATGCTGGTGTTATGAATCCTAATGAATATTCTTCCATGTCGCAAGGCTTGGAGATGTTAGGACTCAACTCACAACAAGCGGCACGCCTGAATCAAACCACACATAGTGCCTACAACACCATGCTTAACGGCGACCCCAGCGCCGCTGTGAACATCGTTCGCGGCAGTAGGGGATTGCTCACCATAGGTGATATTCGTGCGACAGGCGGCGACCCTGTGGCCCTGGCTCGCATCATGCAGGAAAGGGGCAAGGAGCGTGGCTGGAGCCAGGCCCGTATCGCAGGTGCTGCCGAAATGGCTGGCCTGAATGGGATGGCGCGAGCCTACGACCGCACGGAATACAGCCATGAGCAAGCTGGTTCGGTGGTAGAAGCAGGTAGAAACTCTGACTTTGCCGAAGGTATGGCCCAATCGGAAATGTTGCAGGGAAGCCGCGTACGGATGCTGCCGAGCTACAACGTGCCACAAAGTGTCTTATCTAACGGTGCTTCTGTATTTGAGGCTGGCAGTGATGCACTTGATGGTGTACGCACTGGATTCAATAAGACGCGAGAGTTTGCTGGAAGTGTTTACGACTTTATCGCTCAGGAAGAATCCGGTGGTCGTGAATACAATAAAGATGGTTCTCGTGTAACAAGTCGCACTGGTGCTCGTGGAATAATGCAAATTCTTCCTTCGACTGCCCGTGACCCAGGATTTGGAATCAAGCCGTCTGATGGAACTCCAGAAGATGATGCACGAGTTGGTCGCGAATACTATGACGCAATGTACAAGCGTTATGGCGACCACGAAAAGGCAATGGCTGCTTACACCGATGGTCCTGGCACTGTTGACAAAGCTGTCGATAAGAATGGATTGGATTGGCTAACTGCTGTTCCTGTACAAGCACAGAATCGCGTTAAAGCATTCCGTGAATGGTCCAAGTCTTCTCAGTCTTTGGAAGAAGGTGCTACAGGGTTTACTCGTAATGGAATGTCATACGGTCAAACCCAAACTGTTGTTAATGTTAAGATTGATGCTAAGGTCAACAACCAGACTGCTTCTGCTACAGTGGCAATTCCTGGTGGTCAGACTGTGACTCAACAAATGAACATGAACAACGGTGCGCAACAAAGAAGATAAGGAGTTGGGGAGAAATCCCCAGCTTTCCTTTTACATTAGTTGAATATGTATTAATTTCAATAGGTATATCGCAATGCCGTGGCTACGCAGAGTTGAAGTAATAGTTTCACGTAAAGAAGACCCAAGCATTCGGACGGTATTTAAATCACATCGTATTGATTTTGAAGTCCGTTCTACTGTTGGGTGGCCCGCCGATACAGCAAACATAACTCTGTTTAACTTGTCGTTAGAAGAAGTTAAGTTCCTCCAAGACAAGTCCTACGGAGATATGTATATTGAAATTCGTGCAGGGTATGCAGAAGATGAACGCTCCGATTCTGGTGGCGGGACTTCTAGTGGTGGTGTTAAGAAGTTTGGTCAAAAGGCTGAACAGAGTGACCGCGTAACAGTGTCTACCTCATTACCAACCATCTTCTCTGGCATTATCACAAACGCAGTTGGCTACAGAAAGCCTCCTGAGCATGTAACACAATTGTTCTGTATTTCTAAGGCGTATGGTGCATCAACTGATTTCAAACAGCTGACAGCAATCAAGCCTGGAACCAAGCTCATTGATGCAATGCGCTCAATGTGTTCTGACTATGGATTCAATACCATCTCCACATTTGGTGTTGAAGATTCAGTCCTTGAAACAGTTATGCCTCGTGGGCGTGTGTTTCATGACACATTCTTAAATGAGTTTCGTAACATGCTTGGCGAATATAATTTGCTATACACTGTTACGACTGGTGAAGTTCAAATATTCCCAGACACCTTTGGTGATAAAGATGCAGTAAACAGAATGTCCAAAGACAGGGAACCAGTTAAGCTGGATGCCAACTCAGTCATTGGAAATCCTGTTGCTGGAATCTGCACCTATACTTTAAACACATTCCTAAACCCATCTTTCCAACCAGGGATGATTCTTGATGTATCTCCTTTGCTGGGAGACGAACTGCTTGCCAATGGTGTAACCTCTGTTTCAGGGGAAGGTATTGTTCTTAACACAGACCAATCTGTATTCCGGTGGGCTGTTGAAGACAAATACTTCATCATGGAAGTTGTGCATAAAGGTTCGACTCACTCAACCATTTATCAAACATCAATCACTGCAATATTGGGTGGCAATACAATGATGGGTGGTAAGGAAGCTGCGTGGCAGGAAATGTATGCTAACAGTGGAATGGCAATGGAGTCATTTTAATGTCTATCTTTGATACCGACCTCGTTGGTGGTGTGTCCTCCGGCTTGAAGAATTTCAGCTATGGGCATCATCCATCTATTGTTATGTGGTCCAATGGACCTGCATCTCAGAAGGAAGAGGAATCTGGACTGTTTGGTGGATTTGCGAAATCGCTTGAGAGCTTACCTGTTGTTGGTGAAGCTGCCACCGAAAGTTTTAACTCTTTTAAATTTGATGCAATGGTTAGTGAAGAACATGCGTCTGAAACAACTGTAACCAAGTTCCCTGTCAGTTCTGGCTTCATGGTTAGTGACCATGTTATTAACCAGAACAGGGTACTTAAGCTGACTGCCGTTGCTGTCAACATGCAGAACTCCTCCATGTGGTCTGCATCTGTACAAGGTTTATCTGTTGCTTCTGGTGCAATCTTCAATAGCCCAATCATCCCAATCCTTGGTGGAATTGCTGGTGGCGTTGCTTCTGCATTTGAAACAAGCAACCGAATCCAGTCTACCTACGATTTGTTTAACAGCTTCCGTGTTACGGGGCAGAAGTTATACATTTCCACCATTCTGGGACCTTATTTGAATTGTGTAGTAACCTCAATCAAAACCAAACATGATAAGATGACTTCTGCAATGTTGTCAGTTGAAATCTTATTTGAAGAATTGCAGACAGTAGGTGAAGATGTTCTTGCCAGCGAAGCTCGTAAGGCAATGGAATCAATGTCTGATTATTCTGAATTTGCAAAGGTTGCTCAAAGTTTGGGTATGGGTGTTCTTGGTGGTGTTCCACTTCCAGGACTTGGTGCTCTTGGCACTCCTCCAACCAAACAATTATCCAACTTGAAAGGTAAGTTGAGTAAACTTGCTTCTCCACTTTCTTCTATCAAGGGACGTATCCTATGATTGAGCAGGAACATCAAGCTCTAAAACAGATTGCTGAACTTCTGCCCACCGGATATGTGAAGAGTGTTCCTTACAATATAAGTAAGGATGTTTCGTTTGAATTTAATGGTGTGACAGTTAAAATGTCTGCACTGTATTTAAACGAATACTTAAACTGCTACATGTTTGACTTGGCTTGGGGAGCAACGGATAAGATATTCGGCATCCCAATTCGATGCGGAATTAATATCCTTAAGCAGTACAAAACTCCGCTACCAAACATGTATGCAGCTAACACAGTATTCCCTGGTGAAGAAGTAACAAGCTACAGACAACTCTACCTGTTCATTATTGACGAGAGTGTACTTGAACGTGGCTAGTCATAACAATAACCAAAATGCTCCTGACATTAACACAAGTTATCCAGGACACATCTACAACTTCGATGACAAAACACAAACGTGTGAAGTCCAGCTTGCAATCGAAAACCTGTTTGTGGGTTATGCCGAAGCCTATACCTTGCAGCCTAAACAAAGGTTGCAGGGTGTTCCTGTACAGTTTATTCAGGGTGGTGGCTGGAGTTTAACCCACCCTGTTCCCGATGGTACGCCATGCTATGTTCATTTCTCACAACGAGGAATAGACCATTGGTTGTCACAGAACAAAGACAGCGCTGGCTTAATAAATGGACGTCCTGCTCCTGAGTTTAGCCAATTGTTTTCCCACAATGCTGCTGTGTGTACTATTGGGACTCAACCTTTGACCAAAGTTATTCCAGGATTTAATGGTGGAGTAGCAGAACTGCGCAATGCAGACAGAAGCCAAAGACTAACACTGCACGGCGACGGTTTAATTGAAATCATTACTGGCGCTGCGAAGATTCAAATCACAAAAGATTCGGAGATTCTTGTTGAAGTTACGTCGCAAGCTACAGTTAAAGCGCCGCAGATTACATTGGATGGCGACACGACCGTTACAAAATCCTTAACAGTGATGGGTGGCATGGCTGTATCTGGCACTAAAGATGGCTCCACTGCAACGTTCACTGGCAACTTTAAGATGGATGGTAACATGGTTCAAACTGGTTCCCTCACTCTTAACGGTATTAAGGTTGATGGTCACACTCACACTAACCCAGAAGGCGGCGATGTTGGGCCGATGAAATAATGGCTGGAAATTTAGCTCTTGATTCAAACCACGACATTATTATTGGGCGTGGAACAACCCGTATTTCAGGTGCTGCTCAAGTCGCTCAATTGGTTAAGTGCAGATTGCTGACAATCTTCGGAGAATGGAAGCTCGACAATTCGTTGGGCTTGCCGTGGTTCGAAGCAATCTTCACAAAGCAAGTGCGTCCCTCGGATATTGAGGCGGCAATAGCCAACATTATCCGTGGAACTGCTGGTGTCCAGCAACTTATATCCATAGATATTGATGCAGACTACCGAGCAAGAAGCCTTGGAATCTCCTTTACTGCATTGTCTGATTATGGCAACATCACGGAATTTTTAACATGGCAACAATCAAATACGGCGTAACAGAGAACGGTTTTGTTCGCAAGCCTGTGGCCGACGTTGTATCAAGTCTTAATAACAAATTCATTGCTGCATTTGGTTCCAACTTTGATATAAGTCCGGAATCTCCTGACGGGCAATATATTGGAATTATGGCCGATGAAATCGCCTCGTGCTGGGAACAGGCTGAACAAGTATTTAACGCATTCCGTCCAGGTGCTGTATCAGGCATTGGACTAGACAACGTTTGCGAATTAACAAATACTGTTCGATATGTTGACAAGCCTTCTCAAGCAACTGTCTTGTGCGATGGTGATATGGGAACTACTGTTCCTGCTGGTTCTATCGTAACGGATGGCACCATGCGCTTTATTCTCGACACAGATGTAACACTTCCAGGTGACGTAACTGTTATTGCAGAAGAGCCTGGTGAGTATTATATTGCACCGAGAACCATCAACCAAATCGTAACTCCTGTTGCCGGATGGAATTCTGTAATTAACGAAACAGTTGGCGAGACTGGTATTAACTATGAATCAGACCCACAACTCCGAGCACGTCGAGAAAAGACTACGGCAGTCAGTAGCACAGCCACAGTCGAAGCCATCTATGCTTCACTCGCTGACCTCGATATTGATTACATTCGTGTTCGTGATAATGATACCGGCTCTCCTATTGGCAATCAGCCTTCGGGCACTGTATTTGTTGTAGTTGATGGCGGTACGAGTAATGATATTGCACGTCGAATCTACAATGCCAAAACTGGTGGAGTTCCGACATATGGCGATATCACAATTACTGTAGCAGACTCGAAAGGCTACCCACACGATATTCATTTCAGCCGACCAACTTACACCGACATTTATGTCAAAGGTACGTTCCGTCGTCGTGCAAATGCCAACATAAGTTCGAACGATGCTATTCGTCAGCTTACAGATGCAACCATTGAATATCTCAACTCCCTGCAACCAGGGCAGAGTGTGGTATGGTCCAACATGTTTGCTCCTATCATGGCTGCAACACAGTATCTTGAAATTGATTCGCTGTTTATTGGTATTGCACCAAACCCAACTGGCATAGCGACGATAGAATTGGATATCGACAAACGTGCTCGCGGGGTTGCTGCTAACATAACTTACACTGATGTGACGGTATAATATGGCTGGTAAACATGGCTTAGATATGCTGCTTTCACAGTATGCACTATCGCCAAACCTTCGTAAGTATATTTCAATCTTCTTAGAAGAGTTTGCAGAAGTTAAACAGGCCATGACTGACTCAGTTAAGTACAGATACTTAGCAGATTCGTTCGGAGTCATGGTTGACGACCTTGCGTATATTGTGGGAGCTTCTCGTGTAATACAAGGTGCTGCGGCACTTGGGTACTTTGGCTTCTACGCCAACCCAGGTGCATTTCCTGCTGGTGATGACAACGACCCAGGTATTGGTGGTATTCTGAAATCAGATTACGACAAAGACTCTGGGGACTTTGTTCGAACAGATGGTCAGTTAAAGGATGCGATACGTGCCCGAATCATTAAGATAACTGGCAACTGCACCATTGAACAGCTTATCATGTATATTGAGTTGGTCGTAGGAAGGGAACTGAAACTCCAAATCGTAGAAGGGTTTCAGACAATGGACTACATTATTCATGAAGAGTTGTCTGTGGCCGAGAAAGTTCTCATGGCCTACATGCTCCCGAACTTTAAGCCTGTTGGAGTTAAGATTACCCTAAGAGATGTTAAAGGTAACATTGCTCTGGTTTATGGTTCAAAAGATTATCCTCCGGAGAAATAATGACTCAACGTCTTAAGTTTAATTTTCCCTGGGCGCAAGATGGTGAAGTTAAAGACCCGGACTTGGATACCACTGCGCCAAGTTTTATCGAAAACAGGTACGCCAATCTAGGCTGGGAAGCTGAAAAGCCTCCCAATGAGTGGCAGAACTTCTTATCCCAAATTAGTGATTTGAAGATTATATCTCTGCTGTTCAGTGGCATTGCTGAGTTTGATTCAAGTGTGACTTATCAAGTTGGTGCAGTATCTTCCCTCAATGGTGTTGTTCGTGTATACACACCCACAGGTTGGGAAGAGGTGATGGACCTTAAGAGGGTTGACTACCTTAATGACGTAAGTAACTTGAAGTCCCTCTACGATAACCACTTGGCTGCAACCAATCCACATAAAGAAACTGTGGACACCATCACAGACAAAACTTATAGCAAAACTGATATAGATAATGCCTTTGGAAGCGCCACAGACCCAAGGACCATCGTGTATCATAAGCTACAAACTGGTCGCGTACACCAAGAAACTCCACAACAGATTGGAACTCTTCCAACATCTGGTGGCAAGTTTTCCGGACCTGTGTCACTGTTGGATGGTATGAAGTTTGGAACAAACATCACAATTCAAATGAACCCAGGAAATGGGAGAATTGAGATGCGAGCAGGTAATAGGATTCTATCCATTGATGCACTTGGCAATGTTCTGTGGAGCATAGTTGGTGGTGCAGAATATCCAGTGATGACAGAGCTGAACTACTCAGAGTTCCAGATTCGTTGGGGAAATAGGTTCGCACTTCCTCTACCATACCTAGACATGAACATCACCAAAACCCTGAATGACGCATCCTCCATAAATGGTTGGACCATTTCAACATCTGCCGCCCCCGTCTTCCAGGCTGTGGATGGGGGACTTAGGGTAGACAACAACACAGTAACTTTCGAAGGCTTTCAGAATGCAGCACCAGGAACTTTTGTGGTTTATGCTATGGATGGTACAGGCAAGAAGTTGAGAGCCATTGTCGATGCCCCAAGCGGCAACTACACATCAATGGACACACTTCTAACAAACCTGGGCCTAACAAATGCAACGTATGTGTCAAGAATAACATACTACCCAAGACTGACAGCCTACAACAAATCAATGTTAGCGAGTGTATAAATGGCAATTCGTCCTAAACTGAACCGAGTCTGGACTTCAAACAACTCTGTCGCAAGACGTGACCCAGGTGATGCAAAATATCTCCAGGGCTGGGTTGCAGAGATTCCAACCTATCAGGTTCTTAACTACCTGCAATACAAGATTGACACCACAATGCTTGCGCAAGCAGAGCGTGGAATCTTTGAGTGGGGAAATGATGTAAGTTATGGCGTTGGTAGTTTGGCTTGGGACGAAACAGACAAGACTATCTATGTTTGTACTGTCGCCAGCCCTAACAAAACACTACGCCCAAGTGCAAACTCTGCACAGTGGAGTCCAAGCTCCATCCAAGTTTCTCGTGCAAATTATGACTCAATTGTGGCAGCAATCAATGCACACATTGCAGACATAACCTCAAACCCGCACAAAGTAACTGCTGCACAAATTGGTGCATACAACAAGTCCGAACTTGATTCGATTGTTGCCAACTATCGTGCAATGGTACAGGCGCACGTAACGGACTACAACAACCCGCACCAACTTACTGCAACTCAGGTTGGTGCTGTTCCCGTAACTGGTGGTGCATACACTGGTGAAGTTACTTTCACAACTGTGTATCTGAATGATTCCAAAACTGCACAGATTGTAAATGACGGTGGATTGTATCTCCGTAATGGAAGCTATTATCTTGGTATCAATGGTTCTACAGGGAATCCAGAAGCTGGCACTGCTGCAAGTAAGTCACGCATTGTAACAGAACTAAACTTCCCAGATGTTAAGTTGGCACAAGAACCTGGCTATGCCTGTTTAGAACCAGATTTCCAAATGGCGTTGATTAACTCAATCAACATTGTTCGCGGGGTTGGGTACATATACAATAACTCCGACCGAGTGCCTGTGTATAACCAAAGTCTTGGTGGGGCTTTCTCATACGACGCAACAGGAACAACTTCTGGAGAAGTATATGACAGCTCTGATGCAATAATTGGTGGCGCGAAATATACAATCGCTTTTGACTACTACTACCCTGCCCCGCTAAACGCCAACGGTTGGCTGTTTACAGTTGGCCTTCGCGCGGCCAGGGTGCTTGTACGTCAAAATGGTAGCCTTTCCGTAGAGGCAACATTGAGTGCGGGAGGCAATGCCAATTTTGCATATTCTGAGAACAAGCTAACCCAAAATGCTTGGAACAGAATTGTGGCAACGTATGACGGTACTTTTAAGTTATATGTGGATGGTGTATTAGTAGCTTCTCAGGCTGGGTCTGGTGAGAGTCAGTTGGTAGATGACAATAGCAGAAGGGCGCTATTAAACTTTGCATCAAACATAAACAGGATTACTGCCCTTCGGAATTTCCGAGTTTGGTCAACCACACTGACTGCCAAGCAAGTTTCAACTTTATAGGATTCAAAATGGCTAAAGGTTATTCTTTAGATGCGCTGGTTGCTGAACACTACATGAAGTCCCGTGTGGCATTGGGAACAACCAATCTAAGCACGTATACTGGCATGGATAGTGTTGGGGTATTTTACCAAAATACCAATGCCAATGCGTCCGAAGCAAATGGATACCCCCCTGGGGCGCAAGCCGGTACTTTGGAGGTAATACCTACAAATGCCAACACTGTGGGGCGTGTTACCCAACGATACACAAACTGGCAAAACCTGCGTATGTGGGTTCGTGGCCAAAACAACGGTGCACTGGAAAACTTGGACTTCGGCCCCTGGGTGGAATTTATAAATGCAAACAACATTTATAATGCAATCTATCCGATTGGTATTGTTCTCCAGTTTGATAATGCCACCAACCCGAACAACATGTTCACCGGAACTGTGTGGGAGCAAATCGACGATGGTCGTTCTGCCCGTGCTGCAACTAGCCCGGAAGCCGGAACAACTGCGGGTCAAATTGGTTCAGTGGCTGGGTCGGATACTGCCACCATTGCTGTATCCAACCTCCCAGGCCACACGCACGGAATGCAAAACCACACCCACGGTATTGCAGCCCACTCCCACACGATGGCCCACACTCACACAATCAACCACGACCACGGGGCAGTAAGCACCAATACCACTGGTGGACATACACACTCGCTGAGTGGCACAGCTAACGCTGCTGGTGAACATACTCACTCAATATCTCAGGGTGATAACGCCAACGTACCAAATGGTAGGGTTGCTTCCTCAAACTCTCGTGAGACGCACGTAGGTGGGACAAACCCTGCTGGCAACCATACCCACAGCATTAGCGGTACAGCCAATGGTGCTGGCGACCACGCACATACAGTGGACTTACCTAACTTCACAGGTACAAGTGGTGGCTCAAGTGCAGGAAGTACAGGAGGTACGGCACTAGCCACTGGTGGTCCTAGCAACAACGAAACAACCTCAACTGGCGGCGGTGCGGCACTCAGCGTACTCAACTCAGTACATTACTATGCCTTCTGGAAACGGGTGGCTTAAGGAAATCATGGAACGCTTATCCATTCAGATGTTTGTGGACCTGATGCACCAGTATGGCGTATGGCATGGATTATTGGCTGGTTTAACGGCCTTAATCCGTGGGGCATACGAAAGTGAAGGCTTAAGCAAGGCGTTGCTGGATGCAGCGCTATGCAGCTTGATTGGCTTGTTTGCCTTCCATGTTGCTGGCACGTTTGAAACTTTCACCACTAACGTCACAATGCAGTTAGTTCTGGCTATCGTGATTGGTGTCATCGGTGCAAACCTCATTATCACAACTGTCAGGGAAAGTTTCTCTGGCGCAATCAAACAACTTAACCCTTTAACGTGGTTCAAGAAGGCACGATGAAATGATAAGGAACTCGAATGCTATCATTCAAAGTCCTTGCACTTCTGACAGCTTTAGTTCACATCAACGCCCCAGCTTCGGTTGGGGCAGTGAATTCTGCTATTACAGATTTTGCAAGTCATTCTTATTTAAATGGAAGTCTGAAACTATCTTCTTCACAACGCAAAGAGCTAGAATGCTACACTAAAGTTATCTGGTATGAAGCTCGCGGAGAAGACAAACATGGAAAGATTCTGGTAGCTAATGTCGTCCGCAATAGAACTCAGTTCGGGAAGCCATTCGCTAACACCGTTTGTGATGTTGTCTATCAACGCAATCAATTTGCATGGACACGAGAAGCAAAGAAGAAGAATGCTCAATGGAAGCATGTAGCAAAGATTAATTATGCCACAGAACAACAACAAGTTCTGGACACCATTAATGTTGCAATCTCTTTTGTATTATTTAATCAACCCTCTGTCACCAAAGCAACCCACTTTTGTACAGCATCGGAGAAGTGCAACTTCAAGAATGTTAAAGGTTTGGGACGTTATGGTGGCCATAAATTCTATGAGTATCTAGGAAATCTGTAATGGCTTACACTACCTTTTCACAAACCAAGAATAACCAACTACTAGAGCCAATGTTCTTTGGTCAGAACGTTAACGTTGCTCGATATGACCAACAGAAGTACAGCATCTTCGAGAAGTTAATCGAGAAGCAGTTGTCTTTCTTTTGGCGACCTGAGGAGGTTGATGTTAGCCAGGACCGAATTGACTATGCTGGTCTTCCTGAGTGTGAGAAACACATTTTCACCAGCAATTTACGATACCAAATCTTGCTTGATTCCATTCAGGGACGCGGACCAACTACAGTTTTGCTACCAATTGTGAGCATTCCTGAGCTGGAAACTTGGATTGAAACTTGGTCATTTTCAGAGACAATTCATTCTCGTTCTTACACGCATATTATTCGTAATATCGTGACAGACCCAAGTGTTGTTTTCGACGAAATTGTGGAGAATGAGCATATTAAAATGCGTGCAATTGGCATCTCCCAATATTATGACGAGCTTCAACACCTAACTTCCATGTGGCATCTGCATGAAGATAAAGTTTCTCTTCGTGAGCTTAAGAAGAAGCTGTATTTATGCCTCATGTCCATCAATGCACTGGAAGCAATCCGCTTTTATGTTAGCTTTGCTTGCTCATTTGCCTTCGCTGAACGCAAGTTAATGGAAGGAAATGCCAAGATTATTCGCTTAATTGCTCGTGATGAAGCACTCCATTTGACCGGAACTCAACACATGCTGAACCTTCTTGCAAGTGGTGTTGATGACCCAGAAATGGCCGAAATTGCTAAAGAATGCCGTCAAGAATGCCATAAATTGTTCGAAGATGTGGCCCAACAAGAGAAAGATTGGGCTGATTATTTGTTCAAAGATGGCTCAATGATTGGCTTAAACAAGCAAATTCTGTGCGGATATGTGGAATATATCACGAATATTCGTATGCAAGCAGTTGGATTGGATGCTCCCTTCAAAGGTGCTACTAACCCGATTCCTTGGATTAACGCATGGTTGAATTCGGATGCTGTACAAGTTGCTCCACAAGAAACGGAGATTAGTTCGTACCTTGTCGGGCAGATTGACTCCGAAGTTGACACCAATGCTCTGGGCGGATTTGAGCTTTAACGATTATATGTGAGAAGAGATTCGATGCGTTAGCGTCGTTTCTCTTTGAGCTAGAATAAAACAAGTAAATTAAATATTTATTTATTCCCAATATTGCTACAATATTAAGAGTAATATTAGGAATGCGTAAAGTTAAAACCAAATGGTACATGGTCGGTCAACTGTATCTCCTTCGGAGAAGGTACTTGGACCAATCTTCGTTCACAATCGGTCAGCTGTATCTCGCCGAAATTTGTTCGAATGGAAAACCGACTATTAAATAAT
>OWJB01000235.1_pt1 | contig 22945 bp, 24 predicted proteins | sample 1732861 | NCBI WGS metagenome assembly OWJB01 (sample SAMN05065762, study PRJEB22554) | human gut metagenome | biome: ENVO:2100002; feature: ENVO:00000062; material: ENVO:00002003 | host: Homo sapiens | place: USA
CCAACTATCAAGGAGCTTGCGGAGATCATGGGAAGCTCTCACCAGAATGTAAAACAGATTTTATTGAAGCTTAAAAAGAAAGGATTTGTTGATATTACTGCGGACGAAAGCGATAAGAGAAAGCAGCGTATTGAGCTTACCGATTATTGCAGAGCGTTTTGCGCAAAAAATGATGAAATGACCATGAAAATCATGAAGAAAATGTTTGACGATGTGTCAGAGGAACAGCTGCAAACAACCATACAGACCATTATACAAATCGGAGATAACTTACAGGAGATTCAGGGACATGAGTAAAGGTATTATTTTATTTCAATCGAAATATGGCGCAACAAAAAAGTATGCGGACTGGTTAGCCGAAATGACCGGGTATGATTGTGCTGAAACAAAAAACGCAAATGCTGTGGATCTGAAACCCTATGATGTGATCCTGCTGGGTGGCGGTGTTTACGCTTCCGGCATTGCAGGATTCCAATTTATTAAGAAGAATATAGGTCAGTTAGCAGATAAAAAGATCGCTGTGTTTGCAGTAGGTGCTTCTCCATACGATGAGAAGGCAATCTTGCAAATGAGAGACCTGCATTTCAAAAACGAACTTCGTAGTATACCGCTATTCTATTGCAGAGGGGCTTGGGATGAAGAAACAATGAAATTTACGGACAGAGCGCTTTGTAAGATGCTCCAGAAAGCAGTTGCAAAACAAAATCCAGATGAATATGAGCCCTGGCAAAAAGCATTGATGTGTACAGTGGGGCAAAAATGTGATTGGACGGATCAATCCTATTTAGAACCGTTGCTGAAGCAAATTGAAAAATGGAGATAGAAAGATTTATATGAAGAAGTATGTGATTGTGTTTTTGATATGGGTTATGATTATACCTATCGCAATATTAAATGGTGGATTCCGTGAATATGTGCTTATGGTGCATCTTGAGATACTGGCACTCCCATTAAGCGGGTTTATTTTGAGCGTTTGCATCTTTCTTGTTGCATATCTGTTTGTGCCTAAAATCAAAGGGTGTGTAAAACGAGATTACATTTTATTTGGCGTGATGTGGTTTGTTTTGACGAACTTATTTGACTTGTCATCCTACATCAAATCTGGTGAAGGATTTGCAGGCTTGCTTCAATCTTACAACATTCTGACTGGAAATACATGGATACTTGTTGTTTTATCGGCTTTGATTTCACCAATGTTGGTTATGAAAATAAAAGGGAGGAAGTAAGGTGAATCCTTCAATTTTTTTCATGAATAACTGATAAAAACAGGTCGTTGACTGTACGCATTGCGAAAGGTTGGCGGCCTGTGTTTTTTATATGGAGGAAATGTAGATTTCTTCACATTTGCATGGTATAATTAAAAAATTCAAAAAACAGGACAGGAGGGCAAGCATGAATCAAGAACTGATGACATTGGATTTTTGGCAGGATACGGTCATATATGAGGGCAAAACATTTCCTGTCGGCACTCTTGCCTGTGATGCACTGAATGTTCCTGCGGATACCATTGCAAAGATGAATGAGCAATGCGAGAAAATCAATCTGCTGCTTGGTCTGCTGAACGCCGGGCAGGATGCTTCTGCGCTATTTCCTATGGCAAGGGAAGCTGCTCTGACAATGTTGGGGATTCTCAGTAAAACGCTGCCATTCTCCCACATGGACATACCAAAGCACCGGGAACGGATAGAAAAGGTATTTACTGCCGACAATGCGCTGAAATATGTGGAGTTTGCTATAAAAGCCGCAACCAACTCCTTGCAGTTTGAAGAAGTTCCGAAATATGCGGATGCAATCATACTCCAACGCTATACCGCTGTGTTTGGACATCTGGCATACTCCCTTGGGGAATATCAAACGGCAATGCTTGATTTTGCAGAAAAATCAGACGGTAACGAAGCAGACCGCACCGCAGAGGGCTTCGCCAGAATGTTCGGCAGCTATTTCCCGCCAGAGTTGTCTATCACAGAGGGCAATGCCTGGATGTCTACCCTGAACAATTCTGTTCAGTATGTATCGGTCATCCGTCCCGGCGAAGAAGTTGCAAAGCTGGTCAAACGAATCCACTATGTTTCCTTTGTTGGGATGTTCCGATCTGATCTCTTTGAGGGCTTGTGTGTCGGCCATGCGCCTAAGAAATGCAAAATCTGCGGCAAATGGTTTCTGACAACCAACGCAAGGCACACCAAATATTGCGGCGGTTATGCGCCGGGGGACAAGCTGCACCGAACCTGTCGGCAGATCGGCAATCTGAAAGGCAGAGAACAGCGGGAACTTGCGGACGATCATCCGCTGAAGCAGATATATGAGAAGCGTCTGAATACCATAAACCGCTATGTGAAGCGTGGTACTCTGGACGCTGATCTTGCGGAGGTTATGAAGAAGCTGGCAAAAGATAAGATGCTCCGGGCATTGAGCAATGTGGCTTATGCCAAGGGTGATTATGAAAAGGAAATGGGACAGGCTGCTTTGAAGAAAGAAGCCCTAAAGAACTTTGAATTTGTAGAACTAACAAAATATTTAAAAAAGCTATTGACTCCTACGTTGCGTAATAGTTTAGAGTATACTTATCGAGAGGAGGGAAAAGCCAATGATGACAGTAAATGAAGTAAGCAAATTGACCGGAGTGAGTATACGCACTCTGCAATATTATGATACCATAGGACTCCTGCCACCGACTGAATATACAGAGGCAGGATATCGACTGTATGACGATACAGCAATGGAAAGGCTGCAACAAATTCTACTGTTTAAAGAACTTGAATTCCCACTAAAGGAAATTAAGACGATAATTGATGCACCCAATTTTGATAGAAGCAAAGCGTTGGAGCAACAAATTGAGTTGCTTACTATGAAAAAAGAGCATCTTGAAGTTCTTATTAATTTCGCTCGTAAAATAAAAACGACAGGAGTGAATAAAATGGATTTTAAAGTATTTGATACAACAAGAATGGATGAGTATGCCAGAAAGGCAAAAGAGCAATGGGGACAGACTTCAGAATATAAGGAATATGAAGAAAATGCAAACAATCAGTCTCCAGACGCACAAAAAATGGCTTGGAAAAACCTCATGCTTATATTTGTAGAGTTTGGAAAAATGAAAGATAAGGAACCGGAGCATGCGGAAGTACAGTTTGAAGTTAAGAAACTGCAAGACTATATTTCGGAGCATTTTTATAAATGCTCTAATGAGGTTTTAAAGGGGCTTGGTGCAATGTATGCTTCTGGTGGAGAATTTACTGAAAATATCGATAAAGCTGCTGGAAGAGGAACTGCTGTATTTGTGGCAAAAGCAATAGAGATTTATTGTAGTTAATATAGGTAATTAAGATTAGCAGACCCCTGTTAGGGTGAACAGAAAATTTCAGTTTTCTAAATCTTTATACGCATTGTTAAACCGGAAGGAGGTGCGCTATGCTGAATGATTTTACATGGAATATGATCGGATACATACCAAAATACCAAGTCAATCCGCACGGTGATGGCATCATTCCCTATGTGGCAGAGCGCATCTTCCAACTGGACCCGGAGCCGCCAGCGGTGGACAGTCTGAACGAATATATCCTGTCTGCTTTGCGGGAAAAGAATCTGCTATATTTTTCGTTCTTCCTGCACCACTACGAGCCGCAGCTCAACAAGCGCATCAAATCCTTTCTCGGCGTGGATGGCGGCGATCTGTACGATACAGACCGTTTTATAGATATAAAGCTCTCCTGCCGGGAACAAATGCTCCAAAAGCTGATGGACTATGATCCTGCCAAGGGTGCGGAGTATGCTACATACATTTTCCCGTTCATACGGGATGCTATGCTCCGTTTCCGTATGGGCGAAGAAAAATGGTCGGTATCCTCTCTGACTAATTACAAAATGGTGCGGTCAATGGCATGGCTGTACCATAACACCAAGGATGCGGTCAGCGAGTTTTCCAAAAAGTATAACTGTGACCTTGCCCTTGCGGAAGAATATTTGAAAGTTGTCCGTGGCATCCGCAATCAACAGCCTTTCTATGTGACAGACGAGGACGGCGAGGAAACTGGCGAGGATGTTGCCCTTGATGATACTTGGAACTATACCGACATCCTCTGGAACGGCATACAGGCAGAAAAGGTGCAGCGAGCATTTGAGAAGCTGAATTACCGGGAGCAGACCTTACTTGAAAAACGGTTGGCGATTTGCATGACCTGCGGGCGTGTCGGCTCATGGAAAGGCCGCCCCACCTTTGAAGAACTGGCTGTGATGTTTGAGGGCAGCACAGCCAGCGGTGCAGAGCGAGCCTACCGGAAAGCGGTGGACAAGCTGACAGAACTGCTGGTTGCCGAAGGTGCGCTCCATGCTGTCCGTCTGAAACAGAAATCCAAAACCAAGCGCAAAAAGAAAATCGCCACTGCAATCTACGAATATCAAGCAGACTGCGACAGCGAATGGGGCGAGATTTCATTTGATTTTGAGAACGGCACAGCGGAAATCATCCGTCTTGCCGATTGGGACACGATGAAAACAAACCGCTATGCAAACCGGGCGATAGCGTATCTTTTGAACTGTGAGAACGAAAAGCTGCCCAAGGAAATAATGGTTGCATTCGAGTTGTGAAGTTCAATAATAAACCGATGAGACATCAAAATCGACCGAACAGACAGAAATCAACATTTCTCCATTTTGATTTGCTATGATAGTACTGGCAAATAAAATCAAAATGGAGGATATCACAAATGCAAGCAATTAAAACCATGGAACTTGTCAAGCAGTATAAAACCCTGACTGCCGTGGACAGGCTCTATTTAGATATTCAGCAGGGAGAATTGTTTTCTCTACTGGGTGTAAACGGCGCAGGAAAGACCACAACTATTAAAATGCTCTCCTGTCTGACAAAACCCACAAGCGGAGACATCCTCGTAGGTGGCTATAGTACTACAAAGGAGCCGGAACAGGTAAAGCGGCTGATTGGCGTATCTCCGCAGGAAACGGCTGTTGCTCCAAACCTCTCCGTGAAAGAAAATCTGGAACTGATCTGCGGCATCCACAGTTTTTCAAAAGGTAAAACGGAAGAAAAGATTCGAGAACTTTCCGGGCAATTCGCTTTGGATACCGTTTTGAAAAGAAAAGCTGGTAAGTTATCCGGCGGTTGGCAACGCAGAGTCAGCATTGCCATGGCTCTGATCAGCGAACCGCAAATCCTGTTTCTGGACGAACCTACCCTTGGTTTGGATGTCATTGCAAGGCACGAGCTTTGGGAAACAATTCGTTCACTTAAAGGCAAGATAACCATCATTCTGACAACGCATTACATGGAAGAAGCAGAGGCTCTTTCTGACCGCATCGGCATTATGAAAAGCGGAAAACTTCTTGCGGTAGGAACAGTAGAAGAACTGAACGCATTAGCAGGAACAAATGATTTTGAAACAGCGTTCGTTTCTATTGTGAAGGAGGATACTGTGGTATGAGAATGATGACATTTGCCAAAAGATGTTCAAAAGAGATTTTGCGTGATCCGATCAACCTTGGTTTCGGTCTGGGATTCCCTTTGGTTTTGCTGGTTCTGCTTAGTGCGATACAGGCTAATATCCCGGTAAGCCTGTTTGAAATCGACACACTGACTCCGGGCATTACCGTATTCGGGCTGTCGTTTATGACTCTGTTTTCCGCAACACTAATCGCAAAAGACCGGGAAAGCGCCCTCTTGCAGAGGTTGTATACTACTCCGCTTACGGGATTTGACTTTATCATGGGATATATGCTCCCGCTATTACCTATTGCTATCGGACAGGTTCTGATCTGCTATCTGTTTGCGATTCCGTTGGGGCTGACTGTCAGCGTAAATATCGTGTACGCTGTCATTGGCATCATCCCTATGGCTGTTTTCAATATTTCTTTGGGACTTTTTTGCGGCAGCGTTTTTGGAGTGAAACAGGTTGGCGGTATCTGTGGGGCATTGCTGACCAATCTCTCTGCATGGCTTTCCGGTGTGTGGTTTGATCTGGAGCTTGTGGGAGGGGCATTTGAGAAAATTGCCAATGCGCTGCCCTTTATGCACGCAGCCGAATTGGAAAAAGCACTATTCAGCGGTAATTTTGAACTTGCAGCAACGCACATTCTACCCGTTTTGCTGTATGGTGTATTGATAACAGTTATTGCCGTATTCTGCTTTCTTAGGCAAATGAAAAAACAGTAAGGATTGAGGAGATGAAATATAAGCTCATTATCGATAAAAACGCAGAAGAAGAAATTATAGCAGTCGTTCATGCACCTTCTTCTCTGACACAGCAAATCGAGAATCTTGTTTGTAGCTATTCCGGTGAGGACTACATTATGGGATACAGGGATGACGAGATGCGGAAACTGGCATATTCAGAAATCGAATGTATTACCATTCTGAACAGAAAAGTAATTGCCATTGATATAGGTGGTAACCACTTTTCACTCAAGGACAGGCTTCGTGACTTGGAAGGTATCCTACCCTCTTACTTTATCCGCATTAACAAATCTACCCTTGCCAATGAACACCGTATTCTGCGATTTGATGCGGTGTTCAGCGGCGGTGTGGATGCCGTATTTCAATGTGGCTATAGGGAATATGTTTCCAGACGCTGCTTTGCGGAAATCAGAAGGAGGTATGAAGGAATATGAAAAAGTTTGTTTTGGAGTTTTTGCGCCGAGGGTTTGCAGCTTGCGGCATGGGTCCCATCATTTTAGCGATACTCTATCTGATTTTGCAACAGACCGCTGCCGTAGAGACTCTAACCGTAAATCAGGTCTGCATTGGAATCTTTTCAATAACCGCACTTGCTTTTATTGCAGGAGGTATGAACGCCATTTATCAAATTGAACGGTTGCCCTTGATGGTGGCAATTTTGATTCACGGCAGCGTTTTATATATCAGCTATCTCGTCACTTATTTGCTTAACGATTGGCTGGATTGGGGTGTAATGCCCATCGTAGTTTTCTCGGCTATTTTTCTTGTGGGCTATATCGTGATATGGGCGCTCATTTATTCAATAACCAAAAACAGAACAGAAAGGCTCAATGAAGCGCTAAAGCAGAAACAACAGAATCCATAAATCAGAAAAACCGCTGCAACTTCCATCCGACAAGGGATGAAAATTGCAGCGGTTTCTTTATGCGGAATGAATATCTTTTCGGGTGTATTTCCAATAGGCAGCAACAATTCCCACCGTCCCGAATATAAGACCAATTGCAATTAAAGTACCATCTAAATACCCGTTGCTCACAATGTCAGCGCCCTCACAATATCCGAAAGGTGTTATGTATTTCAAGAACTCCGCAACTTCGGCGATGTTGGCGACCAGGTTCATAAAATACATCGTCACCGCAATGCCAAGTCCCACGCCAGTGCTTCCTTTGCGTAGAAATGCAGAGATACCAAAGCAAATGCCCGCCAATTCAATTTGAAGCAGATAGTAAGCAAGATGCAACAGATTTATTTCTTCCCAGGGAATCTCCTCCCCGATTATAACCATGGAGCCGACGGAAATGGCATAAATAATTAGATTCAACGCTATTATTTGAATCAGAACAGCAATCAGTTTTTCCGTAATGATTTTGACACGGCTGACAGGATGGGTCAGAAGAAATTCGGCAGTCCGCTCCTTCTCCTCTTTACTGAGAATGCCTACGGCACAAAGCGCAGCATAAAATGCACCGCCAAGTCCCAGCACATTTCCGCACTCAATGGCATAGAAGCCGACCAGTGTGCCGAAATTCAGGCGATCCATACCAAAGGCCGCAGTAAAAGAACCCATAGAGGCAAATACATCACTGATGCCATCCATTTCCCCTTTCATTTCCGGGAACAAAAACACGCAAACTGCAAGCAGCATGGCGATTGCCGCCGTCCATATCAAAAAGGAATTTTTTCCTTGCTTTAATTCGTGCTTTACAATCGTCATACTCTATCACCGTCCTTTTCATAATAATGCAGGAAGATTTCCTCCAGATCAGGCTCCGAAATATGGATGTCCAAGATGTTTCCGTCCGAAAGCTGCCGAAGCAATTGGTTTATATCGCCGCCGAATAGGAAGCTGGTGATTCCGTCTACCGTAACCTGATCCCGAATCCCGGTCAAATCCGTCAGGTCAACAGTTCCCCGCAGAGACACTCGCTTGGCATTTGTTTTTGCCAAAGTATCCACACTGTCGCAAGCAATTATTCTGCCTTCCCGAATAATGGCGGCACGGGAGCAATTATGCTGTACTTCGGATAGAATATGGCTGGAAAGAAATACGGTTGTTCCCTGACTGCTGCGCTCCCGGATGATTTCAAAAAATTCACGCTGCATAAGCGGATCAAGACCACCGGTGGGTTCATCCAAAATCAAAAGTTCCGGACGATGCTGCAAAGCACAGATGATGGCGACTTTCTTTCGATTGCCAAAGGATAATTCGTCCACCTTTCGATTTCTATCCAACTGCAAACGCTCACAGAGGGATTTGCTTTCGGCTGCACAATTCTTTTTGCGCAGGTCGGCAGATAATTTCAAGATGTCCTTTACCTTCATGCCGGGATAAAAAATCGCTTCTGACGGAAGATACCCAACCTTCTGCAAAACAGCTTCTTTATTCTTTACCGTGTCCATACCGAAAATCTGAGCACTGCCTTTTGTGGGGGATACCAGTCCCAGCAGGGTACGAATGGTGGTAGATTTTCCCGCACCATTTGGCCCGATAAAACCGAACACTTCGCCCTGCTCCACAGACAGATTCAGTTCCAAAACACCTCTGGATTTCCCGTAATATTTGGTTAAATTCTCCGTTTTAATTGCTTCCATGATTTTTACTCCTTACGCAGATAGATGCTTTTCCAAAAGGCCAACAGTTTTGTGAAATCCTTTTCCATTTTCTCTATATCCACATTGCCTTGCTGCACCATTTCCCAAAGATAACCCTCCGAAGCCCAATACATTTCCCGATACATCATAGGAATATCCAGTCCTGGTATAAATTGAGAGGGATCGAGGTTCAGGCGTGTTTTATCCGCTTTCAGATTGAAATACCTGTGATAGCTCTCCTGAATAGCTGCACTGATTCCTGCATCCTTTTCGTAAAATGCCTTGATTGTGAAGTTGCCCATATCCGGGTACAAGCGGATGATTTCCATTTTTGCCCGCATACCTCGTTCCATGCTTTCAAACAGCTCCGTCTGTCCGTAGCATCCATATCTGGTCAGAAATTCAATTGTCGTTTCGGCGCATTTGTCCCACAGGAACAAGTACAACTCCTTCTTGTTGTGAAAATAATGGAACAGCAGAGATTTGCTGATTCCCGCCTCGGCAGCAATCTCACTCATAGGACTGTTTTTGTACGAATTTTGTGAAAATACCCGGTAGCCCGCATTGATGATAGCTTGCTGCTTCTCTGGCGGCAGGGTATAAAAGCGTTCATTCATCGTGTCACCTCCATAAACCGTTTCGGTCAAGCATATTCTAAATCCGTTGACCGATTTTGAGAAGACTGCTTGTAGAAATTTCGAAAATTTCCAAAATCCCAGCAAAGGAATAAAGGCACCGCCGAAGCGATGCCTTTAGCTCATAAATACTTCTTATTAAAGACAGGAAAGCTGATTGCCAAACAGACCACACTCAAAAGAACGGTGATGTAAATTGCCGTAACATATGACCGTGCCTCCACCGTTCCGTAAATAAGGGAATTTCCGTCCATCAACAGAGTAGGAAGATATTCCTTTGCTTTCGGGATTAGGCCAATCAAATACGATACCAGAACTGTACAGCCTGTTCCGGCAAGCACACCCGTGTTTGAGTTGGACAACGTGGAAAACAGCACGGTCAAAGCTACCACCAATGATCCAAACAGCCACCAGCAAATGACAGAAAAAAATAAATTCTGCGCTATGGAATTATCCCAGAAATAAGTGTTGTAGCCAAAGGTGATAGTGAAGCAGAACCAATAACAAACTGTCCAGAGCAGAGTCAAAATGATTGCTTTGGAAATCACTACCTTATGCCGGTCGAGTCCTTTTGTCAGAGCAAGCACCAAAGTGCCTGACTGATATTCTTTCGTAAAGATGCTGCTTTCAAGCAATATAAATGCAATCAGTCCCATCGGAGCATTTTTGAAGAACTGCACCCATGAATCCATTGCGCTTACCGTAACAGCCGTAACCGTCATACCGCTTGCTTCAAGAGAATCCGCCATCATTTCAAGCAGCCAAGGCGTCAGTTTTGCAACAGCAGGATTCATGATACCAAGCAAAATGAAGATTATGACAAGAATCAACAGCCGCCCTGATCGAACCTGTTCCATCCATTCTTTTTTCATAAAGGCAAGTAAAGATTTCATTTCTCCACCACCTCCATAAACAAAGTTTCAAGTGTAGGTTCAACCTGTTCTATTTTCAGCAGACGGATACGATTATCCGTAACAAAGCGCAGTATGTCAAACAGGGTGTGATCGTTCTCACGGAAAGAGGCTGTATTTATGCCGGATTTTTTTAGTCCCGCAAATACGTTCATAAGCAGTTTCAGTTCTTCCTCGTTTCCTGTTTCAAGAACATACTCCTCTGTACGGTATTGGGATTTTATATCTGACAGTTTCCCCTGGATGTTCACTACACCGTCATTTAAAAATGCCACATCGGTGCAGATGCGCTCCACATCAGACAGAATGTGTGTGGAGAATAAGACGGTCGTCTGTTCTCTAACTGCCATCAGAATATCCAGTATTTCTTTTCGTCCCACAGGATCAAGGGCAGAGGTGGGTTCATCGCAGATGAGCAGCTTCGGACGGTTTAAGAGTGCCTGGGCAATTCCGAGCCGTTGTTTCATACCTCTGGAAAAACCTTTGATTCGATGTTTTTCATTGCCAAGCCCAACAAGTTTCAGAAGCTCATTGCTTCTGCTTTTGATTTCAATTCTGCTCATTCCGGTGATCTCACCGCAAAAAGAGAGATATTCCGGTGCTGTCATAAATGGATAGAATTCCGGTACATCGGGTAGATAACCAATGTGTCTGTTTGTTGCCGTCTGTCCATAAACAACCTTTTCTCCTGATACCAATATCTCGCCGCCATCTGCTTTGAGAAGTCCAAGTATCGTTTTCATGGTGGTTGTCTTACCAGCTCCGTTTTTACCAATAAACCCGAAAACGCTGTGTTCGGGAACCGACAGATCGAGCCCCTTCAGAACCGATTTGTCCCCGAAGCGTTTCTGAAGATTTGTTATTGCCAGCATGTCCATTACGCATCCTCCTTGCCGAGCAGGAAGTACATGATAGGCCCGACAAAGTTCATCAACACGATGGTAATGATGAGCCACAGCGTGCGATTGCCTCGTTTATAATTCTTGTGGGTCAAGATGTGATGCAGAGTATAGCCGAGCAATGCAAATTCTGCAATGACCAACGGGATCAAAAATGGGAGAAATTCCATAATCTTATCCATTCTCTTTCTCCTCCTTTCCGTAGGTTTCCACACAGAAGCCGTGATAACCGCAACAGGTACAGGTCAGTTTACGGAGTGTCGGCGTGTGTCTTGCCCAAAACGCTTCCTTGAAGTTTGGCTTAAATACCTCGTGGCACTGCGGACAAATATATACTACCCGTTTGAAATAGAAGTTTGATACCCATACGGCATAGGGAATTGCCACAAACCAGTACGCAGCAAACGGCCACCAAATTCCCATAGTGATCCACAGAACAATCGATGTCCACTGGATAATGCCAAGCGGAATTCCGGTTATGAGCAGAATGGCATGGAGCTTTTGCATATTCTTTTTGTTTTCCATCGCATAAGCTATATCACCGATAGATTCAACAGAGAAATTATCAATGCCTCTTAGCTCTTTTTTGATGCCATCAAGTATAGCAAGTTTTTCTTGCCGTTCGCTTACTTCCTCACGAAGCGCCTGTTCCTGCTGTTCCAGCAAAACAGATATGACACTGCCTGGATCATCTTCGGACAGCAACTCGCCAATGTTGTTAATAGATATTCCGGCATCTCGTAAAAAACAAATGATCTTCATTCGCTTCAGATCCTGTTCGGAATAAAGCCGCCTACCACCCTCCGACAGCTCGCTGGGAACGAGAATGTTCCTCGAATCGTAATACTGCACTGTCCGAACAGATACGCCACAAAGCTTTGCAATTTCTCCTGTTGTGTATTTTGACATAGCTTTCACCTCCTTACGCCGCTTATTTTACAACATTACGCAGCGTCACAAGCAAGACCTTACGCAGGGGGATTTTTCTGAATATTAACTTTTTGTTCATATTCGGGTCTATCACAGATTTTAAGCCGCCCATAGGCTGAGCTATAGGGGGCTCCTAAATCAACTGTCCAAACTTCTGTATTCCGTTACAGTTTTCAAATATACTTCAGGCTCGCCGTTCAGTATCAAGTCAGCATATCCAATCGGGTCATTGTAGATTAGATAGTCCAGTTCTGACCGCTGATACATGTTGTCAGCAATCTCGTTCTCCACAGCGATAGTGTCAATCGCTATCATACTTCCATCAGCAAATTTCAGTTCCACACAGGCAGTATCCATGTTAAACTCACAAGAAATCAATCTATCCATAAGAAACCTCCATTCTGCGGGATGTTAGATCATCCCAAAATAATTGAACGCTTCTCGGATTGCTTTCTCTTTTTCCGGCGGACACTGGGGCTGTCTGGAATCCTCGGATTTTGGCAGGTTATAGTTTTTTCCTACCTCAATCCCACATTTCCGCTTAATCTGTGAGATATAGAGGTTGGACACCTTTAATCCGGTATGCTCCAACACATACTCCTTGATCTGCGGATAGGTAGCTCCATCTTGGAACTCCGACATATCCATATCTTCCAAAGAGAACTCAACCCGAATCTTTTTCGAGTCGACCTTGCCCTTGGAAAGCAAGACAACCGTCTCCACATGCACGCTCATCGGAAACATATCAGTCGCCTTCACCTTCCTGATCTCATACCCATTCTCCCGCAGATACTTCACATCCCGCGCCAAAGTCGCTGAATCGCAGCTCACATATACAATCCTCTCCGGCTCCATCTGAACCATTGTATCCAGTACGCTTGTCTCACATCCTTTTCTCGGCGGATCGACTACGATCACATCCGCCCTCGCATGCTCTCCCGGATGCTCTTTTGCATAATCCGCATAATATTCCGGCAACACTTCTTCTGCCTTTCCTACAAAAAACTCCGCGTTTGTAATCTCATTGATCTCGGCATTATGCTTTGCATCTTCAATTGCCTGCGGCACGATTTCCACGCCGTAAACTTTCTGTGCTTTCTGCGCAAGGAAAAGGGAAATCGTTCCGATTCCACAATACACATCCCAAACCGTCTCTTTTCCAGTAAGTCCGGCGTATTCCAGTGCGGTTCCGTAAAGTACCTCTGTCTGTACCGGATTCACCTGATAGAAGGACAGCGGTGAAATCTGGTATTTGACATTGCCGATATAATCGGTGATATACGTCTGTCCCCAGAGCGGGCAAACCTTTGATCCCATGATCACATTCGTCTTTTCTTTATTGATATTATAAGTAATGCTTGTCATTCCCGGAATCTTTATCAGCTTTTCCACCAATTTCTCACTGTGTGGAAGCTTATCCCCGTTAAGGATCAGACAAACCATGATCTCTTTTGTTGTAAATCCATACCGGACCAGGACATGGCGCACCAGTCCTTTGTGCCGTTTCTCATCATATGCAGAAATCTTCTCTTCCCGCATGTAGTCCAGAATCTGATCCAGGATCACTTTATTCTCCGGTACTCCAAGTACGCAGTCCCTGTCCGGAACCGGGATGATCTGATGGGTTCTTCCGGCATAGAATCCGGCAATCAGATTCCCTTCTTTATCTACTCCGATCGGGAACTGTGCTTTATTCCGGTAACGGAACGGTTCCTCCATTCCTGCGATCGGCTCCATGATCTGATCCAGCAATTCTTCTTCCACACCGCCAAGACGGATCAGGTTATTTCTTACTTTTGTATTTTTAAACTCCAGCTGTTTCCGGTAATCCATCTCCTGGATCTGGCATCCGCCACAACGTCTTGCCTCCGGACAGCGTGCAGATACACGAAATGCGGATTCTTTTACAATCCGCATTAATCTCGCATATCCGTAGTTCTTTTTTGCTTTCATTACTTTTACTTCAACGGTATCTCCGATGACTGCATCCTTGATAAACAGCGTATATCCATCTACCTTTCCGATTCCTTCACCGCCGATTCCGATATCTGTAACTTCTACCGTCACTACGTCATTTTTCTTCATTTTTATACTCATCTTTCTTTCAGAACTTCTCTTAGATACTGGTCTTTCTTAAGTTGGATTCAAACAGACGGTTATAACCTAACCAGTCTTTTGTATCTTTTGCCTTAAAAATCTCTGTCAATGTCTGCATCTTTGCATCAGCATTATCCGCACAATTAAGTGCCATTGCCTCAGCAAGCGCCGGTTTTTTCGGCGAACCGTATTCGAGTTCTCCGTGATGCGCTACGATACAGTGCTTTAATTCGCTGGCAAGCTTCTTTGGGAAATCCGGAATCTCACGAATTGCATCATCCAGCATTTCCACACCGATCACAATATGACCGAGCAGCTGCCCGTCATCGGTATAATCATTATCCGGAAACAGGGAAAGTTCCTGTGTCTTTCCGATATCATGGCACATTGCCGCTGTATACAGAAGATCCTTATTCAGGATCGGATATGCCCCTGCCATATATTCACAGAATTTCACTACACTTAATGTGTGCTCCAGAAGTCCTCCGGCAAATCCGTGATGTACACTCTTTGCTGCCGAATGTGCCTTGAAGCTCTTGATAAACTGCTCATCATTTACAAAATAATACCGGATCACCTGCTGCAGATACGGGTTCTTCACCTGCTTTCCATAACGCATCAGTTCTTCATACATTCCATCCACACTTTTCTCGCTGGTCGGCATATAATCCGCCGGATCGTATTCTCCCTCGTCTGCTACACGGAGCTGCTTGATGTTCATCTGAAGATTGCCGTTATAGCTGATGATCTCCCCGTAAACTTCAATAAAATCTTTTTCGCTGTAATCTGCAATTCCATTTGAATTCGGATCCCAGATCTTTCCATCCAAAGTTCCTGTCTTGTCCTGAAGGATCAGGTTGTCGTATGGTTTCCCGTTCCTTGTCTCCGCACTTCTTTTTCCTTTGCAAAGATACGTATTTCTGATTGTCTCGCCTTCGTGTAATGTCTCAATATATCTCATGTCATTCCTCTTCCTGCTCTATATTTTAAATTTATGATTGCTTTTTATCTGCAAATCTATTCTTTACTTCCAACTGTCACATCAAATGTTACATCGACATAACCATCTGCGCCACGCCTCTGCCCTTTGATCCTGATCTGTGTACCGGTTCCGGCTTCTATGATCTGTTTATGAAGTCCTGTTATACCGGTGATATCTGTCTTGTTAATCTCTGTGATCACATCACCATTCTGGATCCCTGCCTGCATCGCAGGCGAATCGGCCTCTACTTCCCTGACATAAATGCCTTTCGGGATTCCCTGTTCGCCGGAAAGCTTCTCCGTCACTACGACTCCGTGAACGCCAATATACGGAACTCCCTGTCCATTTGCCAGAAGTTCGATCTCTTCCTTGATATCCGAAATCGCATAGGCACTCACAAGATTTCCGTCTCTCTGCAGTTCTGACTGGTCACAGATTCCAATCACTTCACCCGCCGTGTTAAACAGAATTCCGCTCCCTTTTTCACTTCCTGCAATATCTGTATCAAGCAGCCGGTACTGCCCGTCTGCCACTGTCCGGTAATTTCTGGTGGAACTGATGATCCCATATCCGACACCACCTGCATATCCAAACTGCTCACCAAGAACGATCACGCCGTCCCCACGGTTCACTGCAATGGAATTACCAAGCGTCGCCGTCTGGATCTGGTTCCTCGTGCTATCCGACAGATCTGATCTCTTAACCGCAATAATCGCAAGTCCAAGATTCCGGTCCTGCTTTTTCAAAGTTGCGTTATATGTCGTATTGTCTGAAAATGTAGCTTTCAGTGCTTCTGCATCTTTTACAATTCTTGCCGGTGCCGCAATCAAAAGATCTGCACCATTACCCCAGAAAATAACTCCCGATACAGCCTGTTCCTGCTCCCCTGCATTCTCCCAGCCTTCATCCCGGTGCACGGCATAGATCTCAACCACACTTTTTCCTGCCGACACTGCCACCTGGTATAATGCGTGGTTCATCTCCTGATAATCTTCAACAGTCAGATCCGGATACTGAATCTCTTCATCCTGTGCTTCCTGATCCTTGGTATCCTCCTCATCCTCAACCGGAGTTTCCTCCTGATCCAGCGGAATCGTTACCTTCTCTCCGCCCAGATGTGTCATCGCCCATGGGCGAAGGGCATAAAACGCAAGACCTGCTGCAAGTCCAAAAATCAGTCCTCTTCCTGCAAGCCTGCACAGATTTCCTATGATTCCTTTTTTACTTCGCTGTTCATCTTTTACTGTTTCCTGCAAAAACGAATATTTTTCTTCCTCACTGTCGTGCGGTTCTTCGTTCCGCTTATTCTCCCGATTATCAGACATTGTGCTTCTCCTTAGGCCTCCGGAGTGCTTTCAGCCACACCTGGTTTTAGTATACATGATTCCCCGCAAATGTTCAACGAAATTTCACCTTTCCACTTTCATTTAGACGGTAAATACGTTAGAATAGAACCAGACAAAATATGAGGTATAAATGTATTATGAATCAAAAATCTTTAACAAAATTGGAATTTCCAAAAATTATAGAGATGCTGACCGATCACGCTTCTTCCCCTGGCGGAGCTTCATTCTGCCGACGGATCAAGCCGATGACCGACCTTAACAAAATCAACACTGCACAGGAACAGACTTCCGCAGCATTTACCCGCATTGTAAAGAAGGGAATTCCTTCTTTCAGCGGCTGCTATGCTGTCTCTGACTCTCTCAAGCGCCTGGAGATCGGAAGTGCCTTAAGCGCACCGGAACTCCTCCGGATCGGCAAGCTTCTTCAGACAACCGCCCGGATCAAATCCTACGGCCGTCATGAAAATGCAGACGATCAGGCAGATTGTCTGGATGTATATTTTGAACAGCTTGCGCCGCTTACACCACTTTCTGCTGAAATTGACCGCTGCATTCTTGGTGAAGATGAGATCAGCGACGATGCCAGCAGCAAATTAAAGCAGATCCGCCGCAGTATTAACGGCATGAATGACAAGATCCATTCTACCATGACCGGACTTTTGAACGGTTCCATGCGCACCTATCTCCAGGATGCCATTATTACCATGCGTGGCGACCGTTACTGTCTCCCGGTAAAAGCCGAGTACCGCAGCCAGGTAAATGGTCTGATCCATGACCAGTCAGCAACCGGCTCCACACTTTTCATTGAGCCGATGGCCGTTGTCAAACTGAACAATGATCTGAAAGAATTATATGCCCGGGAGCAGGAAGAGATCCAGGTGATCCTTGCCCGCCTCAGTGTGGATGCAGCTGAATATATTGAAGAAATCCGTCTGAACTACAAAGCACTTGTGGAACTGGATTTTATTTTTGCAAAAGGTGCACTGGCACTGGATATGAACGCCAGCCGCCCAGTCTTCAACAACGAAGGCCGGATCCGGATCCGTGAGGGAAGGCATCCTCTTCTGGACCGTAAAAAAGTTGTTCCGATCAGTCTGACACTTGGAGATACCTTTGATCTTCTCGTCATAACCGGTCCGAACACAGGTGGTAAGACCGTTTCCCTCAAGACTGTGGGGCTTTTTACCCTGATGGGACAGGCAGGTCTGCACATTCCTGCACTTGACCGATCAGAGCTTGCTGTATTTAACCAGGTTTATGCTGATATTGGTGACGAACAGAGTATTGAACAGTCTTTAAGTACCTTCTCTTCTCACATGACAAATGTGGTCTCTTTCCTAAATCATGTGGATGAGAATTCATTAGTCCTTTTCGATGAACTTGGTGCGGGAACCGATCCGACTGAGGGTGCTGCGCTTGCTATCGCCATCCTGTCACATCTGCATAACCGAGGGATCCGTACTATGGCAACGACACACTACAGCGAACTGAAGGTATTTGCTCTTTCTACTCCGGGAGTAGAAAATGCCTGCTGTGAATTTGACGTGGAGACATTGAGCCCGACTTACCATCTTCTGATCGGTATTCCGGGAAAAAGTAATGCTTTCGCGATTTCCGAAAAACTCGGCCTTCCGGATTATATCATCCAGGATGCCAAAACGCATCTGACCGAGGAGGATGAATCTTTTGAAGATCTCCTTACTGATCTGGAACAGAGCCGCAAGACCATCGAGAAAGAACGGGAAGAGATTGCTTCTTACCGTCGCGAGATGGAGCGTCTCAAGTCCGAGCTCAAGAACCAACAGGAAAAGCTGGATACACAGCGCGACCGGATCATTCGTGAGGCAAATGCCAGAGCAACCGACATTGTTCAGGAAGCCAAGGATTTTGCAGATGAGACGATGAAGAACTTCCGCAAATTCGGCAAAGCCAGTATTTCTGCTTCCGAGATGGAAAAAGAAAGAGAACGGATCCGCAAGCAGCTTTCCAAAACTGAAAATAAAAACCGTCTGGAAAAGAAAAAGCCTTCCAAAGCTTACAAGGCAAGCGATTTCCATCTGGGCGATTCTGTAAAAGTACTGAGTATGAATCTGACCGGAACGGTAAATTCACTGCCGGATGCCAAAGGCAACCTGTTTGTCCAGATGGGTATCCTCCGATCACAGGTCAATATTTCCGATCTTGAACTGATCGAAGAACCGCTTACGGTTACTGCAAAGCAGATGCGCAGAACCAGCAGTGGCAAGATGAAGATGGGCAAATCCATGCACGTCAGCCCGGAGATCAATCTTCTCGGCAAGACAGTCGATGAAGCAGTTGCCGAACTTGACAAATATCTGGATGATGCCTATATCGCACACTTAAGTCCGGTACGAATTGTACACGGGAAAGGAACCGGCGCACTCAGAAACGGGATCCATCAGTATCTGCGCCGCCAGAAACATATCAAATCCTTCCGGCTGGGAGCTTTCGGGGAGGGCGATGCCGGTGTAACTATCGTAGAATTCAAATAATCATTGGGGGAACTATCATGGTGACTAAACAGAAAATCTTAATTGTAGATGACGACGAGAATATTGCAGAACTGATTTCTCTCTACCTTACAAAGGAATGCTTCGATACGATGATCGTACACGACGGGGAAGAAGCACTTACCGCATTTGAATCCTATCAGCCAAACCTGATGCTGCTCGATCTGATGCTTCCGGGCATCGACGGCTATCAGGTCTGTCGCGAGATCCGCAGTAAGCACAACACCCCAATCATTATGCTTTCCGCAAAAGGAGAGGTATTTGACAAGGTGCTCGGTCTGGAGCTTGGTGCTGATGATTACGTCTTAAAACCATTCGATTCCAAGGAGCTTGTCGCAAGAGTAAAAGCGGTACTCAGACGCTATCAGCCTGCCAAACCAGAAGTTCCTGCCGCCAGCCGCGGAAAGGTTGTTGACTATCCGGGAATCGAGATCAATCTTACCAATTACGCAGTAACCGTTGATGGTAAGAATGTAGATATGCCGCCAAAAGAACTGGAGCTTTTGTATTTTCTCGCCTCCTCACCAAACCAGGTATTCACACGCGAGCAGCTCCTTGACCAGATCTGGGGCTATGAGTATGTCGGCGACACCCGTACCGTTGATGTTCATATTAAGCGTCTGCGCGAGAAGATCAAGGATCATCCTTCCTGGGGACTTAGTACCGTCTGGGGAATCGGTTACAAATTTGAGGTGAAGTAATGAAAAGTACCCTTTACCTTAAATTTATCCTCTTATATATTATTCTCGGATTTTTAAGTATTTTTACGGTGGCATCCCTGTCATCCACACTGACAACCCACTATCTGGAAAGCAGCATTTCCGGCAATATGTATCAGTCGGCAAATCTGCTTGCATCCAATTATCTGCCGGACTATTTTTCCGAAACCATTACCCTGGCAGATGTTTATACACAGCTCAATGGTATGAGCGATTATCTGAATTCAGATATCTGGTTTGTTGATAACGAGGGATCTTTGCTTGCATCTGCCAAATCCGGCGATGTATCCTATGCCCCTTCCCGGATTGAAAATTTTGATCCTGCCGAATCCGGCGGCTCCACTTATCTGACCGGTGATTATCATGGGTACTTCAACTCAGAAATGATCACCGTGATCGCTCCGGTCACAGAGAAATTTTCAACCCGCGGATATCTGCTTGTACATAAGCCTTACTCGCAGATCACAGACGCACATTCTGTTCTGATGCGTAACACGTATATCGTGATTCTGATCATTTATGTGCTCTCATTCATTATTTTGCTGGGTGTACATTTTCTGATCTACCGCCCGCTCGTCAAGATTACGAATGCGGCAAAGCAGTATGCTTCCGGCAATCTGGATGTTGTCATTCCGGTTAATACGCAGGATGAGATGGGATATCTTTCCGCATCTCTCAACTACATGTCTTCCCAACTAAAAGATATGGAGGATTACCAGAAGAAATTTGTGGCAAATGTATCCCATGATTTCCGTTCTCCCCTGACTTCCATCAAAGGCTATGTTGAAGCCATGGCGGATGGCACGATCCCACCTGAAATGCAGGGCAAATACTTAAATATCATCTTATTTGAAACAGAACGTCTTACTGACCTTACACGCGATCTGCTGACATTAAATGAATTTGATACGAAGGATCTTCTTCTTGATAAAACAGATTTTGATATTCACGAAGTGATCCGTAACACAGCAGCTTCTTTCGAAGGTACCTGCACTGCCAAAAAAATTTCTATCGAACTTCTTCTGGCAACCCGTACCCTGTATGTACATGCTGACCGGCACAAGATCCAGCAGGTTCTGTACAATCTGCTGGACAACGCGATCAAATTCAGCAATCCGGAATCTACGATCACGATTGAAACCACACCGCGCGGTGACAAAGTATATACTTCCGTCAAAGATTATGGAATTGGCATTCCGAAATCAAGTATCAACAAAATATGGGAACGTTTTTACAAAAGCGATCTCTCCCGCGGAAAAGACAAAAAAGGAACCGGACTCGGGCTTTCGATCGTAAAAGAAATTATTCAGGCACACAATGAAAATATCAATGTGATCAGTACCGAGGGAGTCGGAACAGAATTTATCTTCTCCCTTCCACTGATGAAAAAATAGTAAGAAAGAATGTGCCTCAGCACATTCTCGCGCCGAGCGCGGTCGCTTGCGACATTCTTCATCTTCGTGCGAGTGCGCATCTCCGGCACGCAGTGCCTTTTATTTCATAGGAAGTTCCTTTGGAATTTCCTATGAAATAAAAAGAAACGGTTGTAGCCGGCATAAATAATATGTCAGTCACAACCGTTTTTATATAAAATTGTCTGAAACCCATTTTCCACGGATTCCAGACATTTCTTCTTACTAATAAAGCATCTTCTTAATCGAATCTTTATTCATATTATCTTTTGTAACCCAGGTATATCCGGTACTTACTGTTGCTTCATTTCCCTGACCAAGCACTGCTCTTGCGCAGGCAACAACCGTTGCATAGCCGATTCCGTATGGATTCTGAACGATCAGACCATCAATCTTCCCGTCTTCCAGAAGCTTCATCTGATCTTCCCCGCCGTCAAAGCTCACTACCTTGATTCGGTCTTCTCCTGTTGTTTTATCCATAGAGTCCAGAACATTCACCACAAGGTCTGCTGCCGTTTCATTGGTTGCAAAAATTCCTTTTACATCCGGATACTTTTCAAGAAGATACTTGATTGCATCCTGCTGTGCCGTCTGGGTATCCCGGCTGTCAGCGTTCTCTTCCTCTGCTTTTTGCACATTATCTGCAGTCTCCTGGGAATTCTTTTCAGATGAATCTGCATTGATCTCTTTCGTGATCGCATCCAGATCATCCAGATGCCAGATCTCTGCAACCGTCACATCCGGATCATTCTTTTCCACTTCCTGTATAAATCCCTGCTCTCTTTTTTCAGAAGAAGTAGACTTGGAGTCATGTGCAATCACTAGGATCTGGCCACTCTCACCGATACTGTTGCAAAGCTTACTTGCTGCTGTTGCGGCGGCGGTTGTATTATCTGTATCGATCATGGAGACAATATTCTGATAATCGGTTCCGGAATCAAATGCTACGATTGGGATCCCATTCTCTGCAGCAAGATCAAACTGAACCTCACATGCCCCTGAATCAACTGCTGCGATCCCGACTGCAACCGGATACCGTGCAAGCTCCTCATCCAGAATATTTACCTGATCATCTACATCATTCTCTGTCTCCGGCGCAGAATAAACAAGCTTTACTTTATCATTCCCTTTATATCCCAGGTTTGTATTAATATCCGCTACTGCCTGCTTTGCACCTTCCTGAACAGCTTTCCAGTATGCGGAAGAACTTCCTCTTCCTATAATAGAAATCGAACTTCCTTTCTCCAGATCCAGTCCCTGCACATTGCCATATGCAGATGGCTGTAAAACATCCAGGTTGCTCTGATGCTCATTCTCTTCCCTTGTCTCATGACTGAATGTCTGCTTTTTTCCTGTACCTGCATCATTCTTGCTTCCAGTTCCACATCCACCAGTCAAAAGTGCCACACAAAGTACAGTCGAAAGTATACTCCACCGTTTTTTCATAAATCCACTCCACTTTCTCTATCTTAAAATCAGTTTCATTATTGGTTATAAAATGATACAGTACCCACTATACACCAAATCGCCCGGGAAAGGTAGAAAAATTTCTTAAGATTTCATAAATTCTTTTTGTTTTCATTTGCAAGTTTTATATTACTAACCTTTTGGTTTTATATTTCTAACCAAAAAAATGCCCATTTTGCGCTATTAGTTTGACATTTCTAACTCAATTGTATCTATTTTTAAGCTGTCTCTTATACA
>OWJB01000256.1_pt1 | contig 22502 bp, 13 predicted proteins | sample 1732861 | NCBI WGS metagenome assembly OWJB01 (sample SAMN05065762, study PRJEB22554) | human gut metagenome | biome: ENVO:2100002; feature: ENVO:00000062; material: ENVO:00002003 | host: Homo sapiens | place: USA
CCTAGAGTTCGTCGGCAGCGTCAGATGTGTATAAGAGACAGGGACAGAGTGGCGTTCTATTCCATCCCGATGGAGATTTACGAGTATACCTCCTACATCCCGGACGGAACAGGCAAATACACTGAAGTAACCTCCACCGTTTCCATCCCGCACGAAGCCTCGATCGGTCTGATCGACCTGTCCGACTACGAAAACATTGCCGAGGATTACAGCGTTCTGCCATCCATTTCGGGCAGTGTGCTGACGCATACGATCGGTGATCCGTCCAGCTATCCGAACACGCCTGACGCATACGCAAACGCTAAGGCTTATAACGGCGATCCGGCTAAGGTTGACTTCACCGCGGCAGGCGGCGGCTCCGGCATCACGCAGGAGATCAGCTTCTCCACCTCGGACAGCCAAAACTACACCAACACCACCTCTATCGAAACCAAGGCCGGTGCAGGCGCAGGCGGTGTAACCGCAGGCGTTGTGGCAGGTTCGGAAAGCTCTGCCGGCAAGGTGTCTGTCAACACCGCAGGCGGCTCGTTCTCCGGTTCGCTGCAGAACATGCCGATCGAAGCAAAACCATACGGCTACGGCATGAACTGGAGAATTTTCTGCTACAACTACCGCAGCGGCAATCAGGCGTTCCCGGTTGTCACCTACGCGGTAACCGAGCCGCAGGCTCCGTCTCCGCTGCCGGAGGATTTTGAGCAGGATGTTGCGGCAACCACCGATGATTCCGTTACCCTGACGTGGACCTACGACAAGATCGTTTCCGGTTTCCAGCTGTACCGCTACTACAACTTCCCGGACGGCTCCGGACGCAAGGAACTCGCATTTGTGCCGTTCACCGATGGTGAGCGTCACGATGACGGCACCTACACCTTCAGCTACACGGATAAGAACCTGTCTCCCTATACCGAGTATGAATATCAGATTCAGACCCGCAACAACAACAAGGCTGAGCAGCAGCGCAACAGCATTTACAGCGAACCGCTGACCTGCCGCACCAAGACCACAGCAGGCTATCCCGATATTTCGGTAAAGATTGACGGCAAGGAGAATCAGACGGTTCTGCCGATCTATCCGGATTCTCTGGCAACCGCAACGGTTAAGTATAACGGAGACAATAAAAATCCGGACGGCGGCAAGTACAACAGCGTAAGCTATCAGTGGCAGAAGCTGAACAATGGTTCCTGGACCGAGATTGCCGGCAGCGTTTCCGATACGCTGAGCATCGAAAACGCCGGTTCTGCCGACAAGGGCACTTACCGCTGCCGACTGAATGTGCTCTACTTCGACAACACCGCCCAGAAGGAGTTCAGCATTTCCGCTTACTCGCCTGAGATTACCACACAGTACAGCAAGCGCACACCCAAGTGTGAGCTGAATGTTACAACGGAGAATGTTCAGGTTGGCGGTACGTACAACCGTACGCTGCACATCAATGCTACGATGCGTTCCGCGTCTGCTACCTCCACCATCCCGACCGGCACGCTCAGCTTCCTGATTCGCGGTACGGACTTCTCTACCACGGTTGGTGCCAAGATTGGCGACAACGGCGTAGCCTCCACCGATGTTATCGTGCCCGCAGACGGCGCTTACACGGTTACCCCGTATTATCCGGGCAGCTATGTATTCAAGGATATGAGCAACGCGGAAGGCCAGATGGTTCTCGTTGGCGATGCAACCGGCTACCAGCTGACGCTCACCAACGGCAATAATAACAACAGCGTCACCCGCTTCACCTACGGCGATACGGTAACGCCGTCGCTCTCCCGCATGAGTAAAGATACGCATGGTCTGCAGAAGGTCAATAACGCGACCTTCAAGTATGCAGTTTCCGGTTCGAAAACACAGCAGAATTTGACCAATCCGCTGAATGTCGGCACTTACACGCTGTATGCTTATGTAAACGGCGAAACCAAGCCAGTTGCGGAAACCGAGTTTACCGTTGTTCAGCGTGCCGTTACGCTGCGCGTTGTCACTCCGAAGGACGGCGTTGATCAGACTCTGGTCAATCCGAGCACCCAGCTTTCTCTCTCGGCAGACACGAAAAACATGACTGCTGATGAGATTAAAGCTCTGCACCTTGACTATACCGCAGTCAACACCGCAGGCAATACGGTGACGCTCGAGCCGAACATTGCACCCAGCAACTACACGGTTTCTCCGTGCAAGACTACCGCTACCAACGAAACGCTGTACAACAACTATGAATTTACCTTTATCCCAGGCGTTTACACGGTAAACGGCACGACTTACATCCTTACCCTCAAGGCTGAGGACTTCGGCGAAGGCGCAAACAAGCACTCTGTCGGTTCTGCGTCGATCATTACCGCAGGTCTGAATGCCGGCAAGGCGGATGACGGCAGTGCAATCTCCAGCTTTACCGCAGGCACCGATGTTACCCTGACGGCTGTGCCGGATGCAGGTTATGCAGTCGATTACTGGACCTATGACGGCAAGGAAATCGAGGACAGCAAGGAGAAGAGCTCGGTTACCATCAAGACCCTTGCAAAACCGGCATCTGTTTTGGTTTACTTCAAGACCACCGATACCAAACTGAATGCTTCCGTTCAGAATAAGCAGGGCGGTACACTCAAATGCACGGATGAAGATGGCTCCGAAAGCCTCAAGAACTTCCCGGCTTACATTGCCAGCGGTGCAAAGTTCAACTTCACCGCAACGCCGAATACCGGCTGGCACTTCAAGCAGTGGATTCTCGCGAAACGCGGTGCAAACAGTTATCCGTCCGGCACCCCGCACGATAACGGCTCCAACACGCTCTCTGTTGAGGTTGGCGTGCAGGATATTGATCTGGCTGCCGTATTCGAGCGCGACAGCTACACACTGACGCTGGAAGGCGAACTGACCGCAAGCTATCAGACGGTTGATCCGAACGATACCTCCAAGACACTCACCAAGGCTCTCAAGAGCGGCGAAAGCGTCACCGGTGATACAAAGATTACGGTAGCGCCCAAGGCAGGCTATGCTGCCGCCACGGGCAAGACCTATCAGGTGAACGGCAAGGCTGTTGAAGCAGGAAAGCTCAACGCTGACGGCAGCTATACCTTCCCCATCACCGAGAACACCAAGGTTTCGCTCAAGACCGACCGTGCCGCATTTGCGATTACCACACCGAAAATGGAGCATGGCACGATCATTGCAACCGTAGACGGCGAAGCTGTGGACGATCTGTCCAAGATTCCCGGCGGCAGCAAGGTTGAGCTGCAGGCACGCGCAGACCGCGGCTGGCATTTCAAGAACTGGATTGTAAACGGTACGGCTCAGGATGAGGCTGCGGCAAAGACCAACGGCACTTACACCATCAGCGAACTGGCCGGCGATCTGTCCATCAGCGCTGAATTTGCCCAGAGCGCTTCCTACACCGCCAAGGCTACCGCTGCAGCCGGTAACGGCACCGTAAAATACACGCTGTATGATATCTACGGTGAGGAAGTTGAGACCAAGGCTATGCCGACTGATGGCGTAACCATCTATAAGGATGAGGAAATCACCTTCCATGCAGCGCCGAAGACTGGCTATCAAGTTGAACAGTGGGAAGTAAACGGCAAAAAGACTGCCGGAAACTCCAAAACCAATCCGGAAGGCAAAATCCGTGCGGACAAGAATATTACTGCGACCGTATACTTTAAGGTTACGGCAAGCTATCAGCTTACTTTCGGCACTGCTAATGAGAACGGCAGTCTGACCGCCAAGATTGGCGACACCGCGGTTGTCTCTCAGTCCAAGCAGCCGAACGGCAGTGAAATCACCTTCACCACAAACCCCAACACCGGTAAAATGGTTGAAAAGTGGACGGTTACCCAAGGTTCTATCTCCACTAAGGAAAACGATGCTGCTGTACAGGTTGATGGTGTAAATCTTGTCGATCCAATTTATATTCACACACTCGATGACAACCAGACCATCCGCGTTCACTTCACCGACCTTGTACAGTACGATGCCAAGATTTCCGGCACAAACGGCACCGGCAAATTCACCTACACCACGCCGATTCAGCCGAACGACACCGGTGCAGTCAACAGCGCATCCGCTCAGGTTCGCAAGAACGGCACGGTCAAGCTGACGCTCACACCGAGCGCAAACTGTGTCGGCACCGCCGAGGAAATCAAGTCCGAACTCCAGAAGGCGGCTCCGCATGCCGTTGTTTCCGTAACCGAGAAGGACGGCAGCTTCGAAGCGGTTATCCGCAACGTAACGGAAGCTCTGGCGATCAACACCGACAATCTGTTCCACAAAACTTACGCAATTACGGCCGGCAAGGCCGAAAACGGCAGCGTTTCCGCTTCTGCGGCACGCGCCAAGGCTGGCGACAAGGTGACGCTCACCGCTGCACCCGCAAGCGGCTATCAGCTGAAAACCCTGACGCTGACACCGGAGACCGCGCTCGACAAGACGGTTTCCGCGTCCACCCTGACCTACACCTTCACCATGCCGGCGAATGACGTTGCAGTTACCGCAGCCTTTGCCGTCAAGCCGAGCAGCGGCGGCGGCGCAGGCGGCGGCGGTGGAGCAGGCGGCGGCGCTGTTGCACCGGCTCCGACCGACAGCGGCTCGTCCTCCATTACCGCGCCGGACGGCACCAAGGTTCCCGCAACGGTTGAGGTAAAGAACGGCACCGCAGCGGTTTCCGCCGACAGCTCCAAGCTGACTGCGGTTTCCGGCAAGGATTCGCTGACGCTTGACCTGTCCGCAGATTCCACCGTACGCACGGTATCGCTCACCGGCGATGTGGTAGCTGCTCTCGCCGGTGCAAAGAACGGCGCAGCGCTTACCCTGCCGAACGGCACGGTTGCACTCGACCGTGAGACGCTGACCGCACTCGGCAGCGCCGCACAGGCCGATGGTATGGCAAGTATTTCGATCGCTTCCGCTGACAAGTCCTCCCTGACGGACGCACAGCGCAAATACCTGCCGAAGAACGATACCATCCTGAACATTTCTGCGCAGGTGCAGCCGAAAAACGGCACTGCAACCCGCATTCATGCGCTGAACGGCACGGCTTCGGTTTCTGTAGCATACAGCCTCAAGAGCGGCGAGAACGCCGCGCATCTGGTTGCATACTATCTTGCTGAGGACGGCTCGTTCGAAAAGCTGCCTGTCATTTATGATGCAGCGACCGGAAAGGCTACCTTTAAGACCACCCACTTCTCCACCTTCGTTATCACCCACGAGTACAGCAGCGACTTCTCCGATGTCAACTTGCGCAAGTGGTTCTACAACGAGGTCAACACTGCACTCGAGAACGGCTGGTTCAAGGGCCTGACCGCAACCAAGTTCGGTCCGGATGACGGCATGACCCGCGCAATGCTGGTTCAGGTGCTCTACCGCATGAGCGGCAGCAAGGCCGCTTCCACCGCACAGTTCACCGATGTGGCGGACGGCAAGTGGTACGCAGAAGCCATCGCATGGGCCTCCGAAAACGGCATTGTCAACGGCTTCACCGACGGCAGATTCCAGCCGGATACGCTGATCACCCGTCAGCAGCTGGCGGCCATCCTGTACCGCTACGATACCTATCGCGGTCATACGCCGCAGGGCAGCGCAGCACTCGATGGCTACGCAGACGCGGCTTCTGTCGAGTCGTGGGCTGCTGAAGCAATGAGCTGGGCGAACGGCAACGGTCTGGTAACCGGCGTTACCCCGACTACGCTCGTGCCGAACGGCACCGCAACCCGTGCTCAGGTAGCGGTTATTCTCAGCCGCTACACCGACCAGTAATCCCATCCGATCCATACTACCCAACGGATATGGTATGAACAACCGCCCTGCAAGGGCAGACAATACCGACAGCGCCTGAAAACGCACACAAGCGACACCAATCGAAATATGGTGTCGCTTGTTTTTTTGCTTCTAACACGGAATACGCTCACGCGAGAACGAATCGAACAGCCGCGGCAGAAATTCCATGCTCATATGTCAGCTTCTCCGGCGTGATATACTCTGCCAACCAAATCGCAAGTATTTTCAGGCTCGCGGCTCATTATATCGTACATCATGTTCTATATTTGCATAATACTGTGCAAATTCGACTCATTTTGATTTACAACGTCGTTGCAAGGTGATATACTGAAATTACCATATAAGATGCGCCGGATTATGCTTTGAGGAGAATGCTATAATGACCATGAATGACCCGCTGCTCCGCACGGACAGCTATGCAAAAATCTTCCTGTATAACACCCATGAAACCGTCGCCTGTGTGCCGCGCCACACCATCCGCATGCGCGATAAAGTGCGCCCGGACAAGCTGCGCGAAGCCGTCGAGCAGGCACTGCTGCGCTTTCCGCACATGATGCTGACCGCCGAGCCGACCGAGACCGCGTTCCGCTACCGCCGCAACGTGCAGCCCGCCGTAGTGCTGCCGTTCGACGGTGTATCCACCCGCTACACCATCGGCTCCAAGGATACGAACGGATACTTATTTCTCGTCGGCTACCACGACAAGACCATCTATATGGAGTATCAGCACTCTATCTCGGATGGACGCGGATTCGAGGAGTTTATCCGCTGTGTACTGTTCCAGTACCTGAAAAACTGCGGTTTCCCGGTTGAGAATGACGGCTCTGTGCGCGGCATGGATACCCGCTGGTCTCCCGAGGAGAGCGCAAACGGCTACGAGCAGCTGGCAGACCGTGAATTTTCGCCGGATGGCATCTGGAAAAAGCCGGAGGCTGTTCATGCCCCCGAGGTACAGTGGGGCGCTGACGGCTCCGAGGTCGTCACCGAGGTGACGTTCCCGTTTTCTCAGCTGCACGATTACGCAAAGTCCATCGGCGTCAGTCCGCTGTCTGTACTGGCTCCGCTGATGATGAAAGCGTTTGATGATAAGTTCGGCGGAACGGACAAGCCGGTTATCGCGGAGATTCCGGTCGATCTGCGTCCGTTGCTGCCGACGCTTACCACGCGGTATTTTATTTGCTTTATCGATCTGCCGTATTTTCCGGAATACCGCGATCTGCCGAATGACGAGGTGTTCCGGCGCACGAAGGCGTTTTTGAAGGATCAGATGCAGCGCGAACAGCTGCTCTATCGTGCAAAAGCCGCCGCAGACCGCTGTGAATTGCTGCATGAGGCAGACATGCCGCTCGCGGAGAAAATGCAGGCGGCACAGAAGGTCACGACTGATTTTGTGCTCGAGGACAGCTTTCTCATTACCAATGTCGGCCGGTTCGCCCTGCCGGAAAGCTGCCGTCCGTATGTACTCGATTACGGCGCAATCCTGCCGTGTGCTGTGCAGCCGTTTGCGCTGCTGATCTCGTCGTATGGAGATAAAATGAAACTGTCCGTCGCGCAGCGCGACCACGATATGCAGGTTGTCGAGGATTTGTGCGCCGGTCTGCGGCAGCTTGGCATCCAGCCTGAAACACTCAGCTATCCGTTTGTGGTGACACGGTATAACGGACTTGAGTGCGGGATGTAAGTTCAAAACTGTAATTTCAAAAGCAAAACGCTCAGCTACCAAACGATAGCTGAGCGTTTCGCTTTCTTTATCCAAGCCGCGCGACTGTGTAGCCGACATACAGACCGGCACCGGTCACAAGTGCATTCTCGTCCACATCGAAGCCGCCGTTATGGTTGGTGATCATCGTGTGCGGCAAATCCGGATTGCCGGTGCCGAGATACGCATACGCGCCCGGCTTATACAGCTCAAACTCGGCAAAATTATCGCCGCTGAGCGACAGCTCACGGTCTGTGACAACGTGTCCTTCTCCGAGCAGCTCGTCTACGACCCGAGCAGCTTCCTCGCACACCTGCGGGTCATTGATGAGCGCAGCGGCAAAGTCCGTCCACTCGATCTCCGCCGTGCCGCCATACAGCGCCGCAATGCTCTGCGCGGTCTCACTGACCTGTGCACGGACGCGGTCGCGGCTCTCCTGCGAAATGGTGCGCGTTGTGCCCTCCATTTCAGCAAATGCTGCCACGGCGTTGTAGGTCGTGCCTGCGTTCAGCTTGCCGATACCGATGATGACCGGCTCGGTCGGTGAAGTGCGGCGCGTAACCAGTCCCTGCACTGCCACGACAATCTGGCTGGCGATGTACAGCGCATCTACGCCCAGATGCGGCGTGGAAACATGCGTGGACTTACCGTGCACGCGAATGCGGAAATGATCGACTGCGGCGTTGTTGATGCCCGGTTTGAGTCCTACCGTGCCTGCCTCCAAATCATACGCGGTGTGCAGACCGAACACGCGCTCGGCACCATCCAGCACACCGGCTGCGACAAACGGCTTTGCACCTTTTCCGATTTCCTCTCCCGGCTGAAACACAAGACGGACCTTTCCGCTGAACGCGTCTCTGTTCTCCGACAGGATTTTCGCGGCACCCAGAAGGCAGGCAGCGTGCGCATCATGGCCGCAGGCGTGCATAACGCCTGCATTCTCCGAGCGATAGACGCACTCGTGCGTCTCCTCAATGGGCAGCGCGTCGATATCCGCACGCAGAACCAGCACTTTTCCGTTGTCCTTTGCGCCCTTCAGCGTGCCGAGCACGCCGGTTTCGCCTACGCGCGTGTGCGGAATGCCGAACTTGTCCAGTTCCTCCTCAATGCGCTGTGCCGTGCGGAATTCCTGCAGGCTCAGCTCCGGGTGCCGGTGAAATTCCCGACGGATGGATACGATGTAGTCCTTCGTTTCCGCTGCGGCTTTCTTTACATCCATGACGGCTTTTCCTCCTGTTTATCGGTGTTTCGGTTTGATCTTATCACGCAGACCTTCCAGACGGTTGAGTGCATCGAGCAGCGTCTCGTCCTTCTTGGCAAAATGCAGGCGAATCAGGTTGTTGACCGGCTCACGGAAGAAGCTCGATCCGGGAACCGCGCCTACGCCGACATAATGCGCCAGATCCTCGCAGAACGCAAGATCGCTCTCGTAGCCGAACTCGGCAATGTCGAGCAGAACATAGTACGCGCCCTGCGGGTCGGTATGGGCGATTTTGAGATCGTCCAGACCCTTGAGGAACAGGTCCTTTTTGTGCGTGTACTTGGCCTGCAGATCGTCGTAGTAGTCCTGACCCATCTTCAGGCCGGTGACAACGGCCTCCTGCAGGGGTGCTGCCGCGCCGACCGTCAGGAAGTCATGTACTTTTTTCGCACGGTCGATAATCTCCGGCGGCGCGATGATATAGCCCAGCCGCCAGCCGGTGACGGAATACGTCTTGGAGAGCGACGAGCATGACAGCGTGCGCTCCCACATGCCCGGCAGGGTGGCGAAATAGGTGTGCTTGTTCGGCGCGAACACGATGTGCTCATACACCTCGTCGGTGATAACGTAGGTGTCGTACTTCTCTGCGAGAGACGCGATAATCTCCAGCTCCTCGCGGGTGAACACCTTGCCGCACGGATTGGACGGGTTGCACAGGATGATGGCCTTCGGGTGCTGACGGAACGCGTCCTCAAGCACATTTGCGTCAAAGTGAAAATCCGGCGGCACGAGCGGCACATAAATCGGCTCTGCGCCGGACAGGATGGTATCCGCACCGTAGTTCTCGTAAAACGGGGAGAAAATGATAACCTTGTCGCCCGGATTGGTGACTGTCATCATCGCGGCCATCATGGCCTCCGTGCTGCCGCAGGTGGTGACGATTTCGGTGTTCGGATCGATCCTGCGGCCCATGAAATACGTCTGCTTGGCGGCCAGCGCCTCACGGAAGTTCTGCGAACCCCAGGTAATGGAATACTGGTGGTAATCCTCGTAGGCCACCTGCGCCAGACGGTCGAGCAGCTCCTTCGGCGGCGCGAAGTCCGGGAAGCCCTGCGACAGATTTACCGCATCATACTGCATGGAAACGCGCGTCATACGGCGGATGACCGAATCGGTAAAGTCGGCGGTGCGCTCAGATAAGCTCTGCATGGTTATTTTCCTCCCACAATGTAAGATTTCTGGTCGTTCAGTGTATGTTTCGGGTCGAGAGCGGTCTTGATCGTGTTCATCACGGCGAGATTATCCTCCGCAGTTTCCCGCAGGAAGTACGACCGCTTGGAAATGCCGATGCCGTGCTCTCCCGAGGCTACGCCGCCGTAGGAATACGCCTTGGCGTAGGCCTGCTCCATATTTTCGTGCAGTTCACGCTCCCATGTCTGCTGGTCGCGGCCGTCACGCACCACGCACAGATGCACGTTGCCGTCACCCGCATGACCGAACGCGATCATACGCATACCCGAGGCGGTCTCCAGCTCGTTGATGTAACGTACAAAGTCCGCCGTGTGGCTGATGGGCACGACAATGTCCACCGGCTCCTGCTCGGACACGGCCTCGACCGCCATGACGAGCGCACCGCGCACCTTCCAGATGTCGGCAGCCTGCTCAGTACTGCGCAGCACGATATAGTCGATGGCACCGTTGTCGAGTGCAAGGCGGCGCACGCGCTCGATATTCGCGTTGACCTCGCTCTCGTGACCATCAAACGTCAGCAGGATGTATGAACCGGCATCCGGGCGCGGATATTGCACGCCGGAAAAGCTCTCACCGAGGGCTACAACCTTGCGTTCCATGAACTCGACTGCGGTCGGGTTGGCGTTCGCCTGCAGGATGGTCAGCACGCTGCGGATACCCGTGCCGAGGTCAGCAAACGGAACGAGCACGCTCACCGTGGTCTCCGGCCTGGGAAGAAGGCGCAGCAGGCACTTGGTGATGACCGCCAGCGTGCCCTCCGAGCCGATGAGCAGGTGCTTGAGCGACAGTCCGCTCGCGTCCTTCACCTGCTTGCCGCCGACTTTCAGCACCGTGCCGTCCGCAAGGACGACCTCCAGCCCGCGCACATAATCGCGTGTTACGCCGTACTTGACCGCACGCATGCCGCCCGCATTGGTGCTGATGTTGCCGCCGATGCTCGAGGCCTTTTCGCCCGGATCGGGCGGATAGAACAGGCCGCGCTCCTCGACATACGCCTGCAGATCTTTGAGCAGCATGCCCGGCTCGACGGTGACCGTCATCGTGTCACGGTCCAGCTCAAGCACGCGGTTCATGCGGGATACATCCAGAATGATACCACCGAACAGCGGAATTGTCGAGCCTACCAGATTGGTGCCCGCGCCGCGCGGCGTGACCGGGATACCATTTTCGTTGGCGTACCGGAGCACGCCGCTGACCTCCTCGGTCGAGCGCGCGAACACAAGCGCGTCTGCCGTGCCGGTGCGGCGGCCGAGTGCATCGCTCAGGTATTCCGCCGGGATGTTCTCTGCGAAAAGCAGACGGTCTTCATCCGAAATGATATTCTGCAAAGCCTGTTTGCTTACTTCCATTGCTGTTTCCTCCTGCCAATTCCTGTCGCGAAACTACAGTTTCGCCGACAAGAGGAACGGACCGTGGGCCGTTCCAAAGTCGTCCGAAAGTTCCTATACAGAAACTTTCTCCCTCTTAAAGTATAAAAACGGTGATACATGCTCCCCGTTTTTATGAATTTGTTTCACAAATTCTATCAAATGCGCGCTTACGCGCGAAAAACCCAATCCGATATAACACTGCATTTGATAGATTGAATGCCGCCGGTTGTTTCCGGCGGCATTGGGAATCACTGTGAGTTACTTGTCAGCCAGCAGATCCTGATCCCAGCCTGCCTTGATGAAGTAGCCGCCGAACTGGTCGTTGAATACCTTCTCGGTCTCATCGGACTGGAACGCTGCTACGACCTTCTTGTAGGTCTCTAGCTTGTCCGCATCCTCGAGGTCAGCGGAACGCGCTGCGATCAGGTTCCAGTACTCCTCGATGTCCAGCTGGTCATCCTTGTAGATGGCGTCCTCGGTCTTAAGGCCGAAATCCAGTGCGTAGTTGCCGTTTACAACAGCTGCGGTAACGTCAGCCAGCGTGGACGGGATTACGTTAGCCTTCAGCTCCTCGATGGTGATCTTGGTGTTGTAGGTCTCGATGTCGTCGATGGTCGGGTTGAACTCTGCGCTGTCCTTCAGCTTGATCAGGCCCGCTGCTTCCAGAACCTTGAGCGCGCGGCCGCCGTTGGTTACATCGTCCGGAATGGCTACGGTGTCGCCGTCCTTAAGCTCATCAACCGACTTAACCTTGTCGGAGTACAGGTTCAGCGGGATGATAAAGGTGTTGCCGATATTCTCGATCTCGTAGCCGTAGTTGTCGATCTCGCTCTGCAGGTAAATACGGTGCTGGAAAGCGTTCAGATCGATCTCGCCGTTAGCGAGTGCGTTGTTCGGGGTAACGTAGTCCGAGAACTGTACGAACTCAAGGTCGATGCCCTCGTCAGCCAGCTTTTCCTTGGCCGGGGTCCACAGATCCTCATAGATGCTGCCGACTACGCCGAGCTTTACGGTTACGGCATCGCCGGAATTGCTGTCGGATGCCTGTGCATTATCGGAAGCTGCGCTGCTCGAGCCGCCGCAGGCGGTCAGGGACAGGGCGAGGGTTGCTGCGGACAGGGACAGTGCGATGATTCTTTTGAGCTTCATTTTAGGTGCCTCCATTATTGTGAAATAAACTTTTTAATTGACTGCTTTTATAATGTGAGCGACAGCTGATAATTCTCGCTCATGGTCTTGCAGGATGCGTTGAACTTCTCCTGCTCCTCCGGGGTGAGGTGCAGCTCAATGATCTCTGCGATGCCGTCGCGACCCACGATGGCGGGCACGCTGGCGTACACATCGTGCTGACCGTATTTGCCGTCCAACAGAACGGAAACCGAAAGAACGCGGTTCTCGTTGTAGAAGATGGCGCGAACGACCTCTGCGGCAGAAGCGCCGATGCCGAACTCGGTGCACTGCTTGCCGCGCAGGATGGTCCAGCCGCCTTCACGGCCTGCGTCAGCAAGCGCATCCAGGTCAAGTTTGCCGAAGGTGTCCGGATACTCCTCGCGCCACTGGGAAAGCGGCTTGCCCGCGATGGTGACAGCCGACCATGCGACCATCTGGCTTTCGCCGTGCTCGCCGAGCGCGTAAGCGGTGATGGATTTCTGGTCAATGCCGATCTCCTGCGCGATCGCCCGGCGCAGTCTTGCGGAGTCCAGCGTAGTGCTGGTGGAGAAGATGCGTTCCGGCGCCCAGTTCAGCGTGTGCTGAATGTAATGCGTGATAACGTCCGCCGGATTGGAGATATTGACGATAATGCCGTCAAAACCGGATTCTTTGATGGATTTTGTTACATCTTTCAGGATGGCGATGGTCTGACCCAGTGTATCCATACGGGTCTGATTGCCGGTCGGCAGCGGGCCTGCCGAAATGATCATAATCTGTGCGTCCTTGGCATCGCTGTAGTCACCTGCGGTGACCTTGGTGCGAACCGGAAGATAATTGGTCGCATCGGTCAGGTCGAACGCCTGTGCAACTGCCTTTGCGTGGTCGGAGTCGATGTAGACGATCTCGTCTGCCAAACTCTGCGAAATCAGTGCGTAGCCGACATGGGAGCCGACATGGCCTGCACCGACAATAACAACTTTGCGATTGGAAATACTCATGTCAGACACTCCTTAATGCGTGTTCTTCTTGACGACCTTGCCGCCAACGAACTCCATAATACAAACAATGATGACGAGGACCAGCACGGTGACGTTGGTAACGTCCAGCATGTTGCGGTCGTGGCCGTAACGGATGGCGAAGTCGCCCAGACCGCCGGCACCGACGACACCGGCCATTGCAGTCAGGTTGAGCAGGCTGATCGCCGTGATGGTTGTGCCGCGCGCGATGGCGGCTACGCTTTCCTTCAGGTATACGCGGAAGATGATCTCCAGCGGTGTGGAGCCCATCGAGAGTGCCGCTTCGATCAGACCGCCGTCCAGCTCGGCAAGTGCACTCTCCACCTGACGGGTGAAGAACGGCACCGCACCGAATACTAGCGGAACGATTGCACCCCGAACATAGATTGCCGTACCCATAATCGCACGGGAAACCGGCATTACCCACGTCAGCAGGATGATGAACGGGATGGAACGGAACAGGCTGACCAGCTTGTCCAGAATCTGATAGACGATTTTGTTCTCCAGAATGCCGCCCGGCTTGGTGACGGTGATGAGCACGCCCAGCGTCAGCCCGAGCACGAACGAGATTGCACCCGACCAGACCACCATGAGCAGCGTGTCACCGATGGCTGCGTAGAAGTCCGGCAGCTTTGCCATCACATTCGGAATGATGTTATTCAGAAACTCTTGCATCCTTGATGACCTCCACTCCTACGTTTTTCTCACTGAGATAGGCGATTGCCTGTGTGATTTGATCGCGGCTGCCGCTGATAATGGCTACCGTGCCGCCGATCGGTGCATTCTGCACGATGGCGATATCAGAAAAGATGATGTTGAGCACAATATCGAATTTGCGCGATACCGTCGAAATGAGCGGCTCGGATACATTGCGCTGAATGTAGCTCAGGCGCACGATAAGCTCGCCCGGATTGAGCTTGACGACCGGCGAATCCTCCGCGATGAGTTCTTCGATCTTGCGGAGATTGGATGTCGTGTGGATGAAGTTCTTGGTGATGTCCTCTCTCGGGTTGGCGAAAATGTTGAACACCTCGCCGGACTCGACCACCTTGCCATGCTCCATAACGGCTACGCGGTGGCAGATCTCCTTGACGACCGCCATTTCGTGGGTGATGATAACGACCGTGATGCCGAGCGTTTCGTTCAGGTGCTTGAGCAGCTGCAGAATCGCCTTGGTAGTCTGCGGATCGAGTGCCGAGGTCGCCTCATCGCAGAGCAGCACATTCGGGTCGTTTGCCAGTGCGCGAGCGATTGCTACACGCTGTTTCTGACCGCCGGACAGCTGCTTGGGATACGCCTCCGCCTTATCACCGATGCCGACCAGATCAAGCAACCGCTGTACCTTTTCCTCGATCTGCTGTTTGGAAAGGCCGCTGCCGCGCAGCGGATACGCTACGTTGCCAGCTACGGTGCGCGAGGGCATCAGGTTGAAGTGTTGGAAGATCATGCCAATCTTCTTGCGGGCCTGCCGCAGTTCCTTTGCCGAGAGCGACAGCATATCCTGACCATCTACGATCACCTTGCCGGAGGTCGGCCGCTCGAGCAGATTGATGCAGCGCACCAACGTCGATTTACCCGCACCGGAAAAGCCGATCATACCGAAAATTTCGCCCTTGTCAATCGTCAGCGAAACATCCTGCACCGCATGAACGGTTCGCTTGCCGCTTACAAACTCCTTCGAGATATGTGACAATTTTATCAAGAAAATTCCTCCTTATTCCTCTTAAATGCGCAAAAAAAGCGGGAAGCTCGCAGCTCCCCGCTTCAGAAAATACAATGAATCCGCAAGAACGCGCAGCGTCAGGCAAGACGATTCAAAGTAATTTCGTATTCTGTCGGTCAGGCAGCATCTGAGCATAATACAGCATGTTCATACACATTCGACCCGACATTCGTGCGTTTACGATGAACATTTTGCTCGCTCCTTTCCGATCCCCTACTGGATTTGTTGGTTATAGAATAGCACAGCCAATCCCCAGTGTCAACCTCGGAATTGCAGGAATTTCATTTTCTGGAGGTTTTGCCAGTTTTGCACAAATAAAGCCAACGAAATCTATAGGATTTGACTGATATTTTCAGCAGTTTGCTGTAATTCAAGGCGGTCTTCTTGGCAGGCATATTGGACACCGAGCAGTTCATGCAGGGCGATATGCCGCGCGGCGCGGGAGCGTGGATTGAAATCTTTAACATGGCTACCAAGGCGGTCAGCATCGACCGTCGCTCCCTTCGCGGGAGCGACGCAGATAGCCGCACCTCCATCCTCCCATCCAGCATCGCCAGTCTCCATCCCTTCACGATTTTCCCCAACCCGACCAAAACATTTGCACATGTCATGACACATGTGCTATAATAACTCCAATACCGCTATTGACAGCGCCGCACAGATTGCTGCGGCGTTTTGCCGGGAAGGAGAAAAATCAAATGAAAGCATACTTTGACAGCATCGAAAAGGAGGTTCCGGAGCAATTACAGCAGGTTTTCCTCAATCGCCGCGATACGGCTGTCATTACGATTGACATGCACGATGGACACCTGTCAACCGACCCGGACTGTCCATGTCCGTCTCCGCGAGGACGCGAGATCATCGAACCGCTCAATCATTTCATGAACGAAGCACGCACGCTCGGTCTGCCGATCATCCATGTCCGCTCAACGCTGCGTAAGGGCGGCGCAGACGAAAAACTGTTTCCGTCTGCGTGGCGCATGGTGTTTCCGGTTACGGTCGGTGAGATTCCCAACATCGCAGAGCACGCCATCGAAGGCACACGCTGGAACAGAATGTCCATCGATGTACACGACGAGGACTATATGGTAACGACCAAAAAGCGCCTGAGCGCGTTCTATCCGACCGATCTGGAGCTGCTGCTGCGCAACCTTGGCATCCGCCGCGTGGTGCTCACTGGCTGCATGACCGACTGCTGCGTTATCAACACTGCATTCGATGCCGCAAACCGCGATTTCCGCGTCGTTGTGCCGCGCGACCTGACCCGCGGCTCCGAGCACCTCGAAGAGCCTGCGCTGCGCATGATCTCGCTGCATCTGGGACTTGTCGTGGATTCGGATGCGCTGCTCGATGAGTGGCGCTCTCAGGACTAAATGCATACCTGAAATTACATATAAACAAGAAAACAAGGTGACATAAAATGAAAATCGGCAGAACAGAGAAAATCTGGCTGGCGTCTGTGCTGTTCTTCTGGGTATTCTATAATTTCCCGGGCTTCCCGCCCTACGGCAGCGAAACGGCCTGCATCGTACACGGCCTCATCAGCTTTGTCGGCACGGTGCTGTCCGTGTATATCGGCTGCAAGCTGACCGAAAAGGAATATCCCCTCATTGAGGATGAGGAACAGGACGAACCGGCAGCGGACAGCGCCGTTTCCGACACGAAACAGGACAGATAAAGGATATTAGAGAAATGACAACACAGGGTTTACTTTCAGGCAAAACGGTATGGATCGTTTTTGCGGCATATTTTCTATTTTTGATCGCTATCGCACGCTACACTACATGGAAGGAAAAACGTGACGCAGGCAAGGTCGATCTGCAGGGCGGTCGGTTCAAGTGGCCGGTCATGGTCATGACCTATATCGCTTCCTGCATGAGCGTCTGGGTATTTTTCGCAGGCCCGGGCGCGTATTACCGCTACGGACTGGGCTACTTCTTCTCGGAGATGTGCATCTACTCCATGTTCCCGATCATCTGCTACTTCACGATGACCAAGGTATGGCTGGTCAACCAGCAAAAGCACTTCACCACCCCGGCGGATTTCTTCTTCTGCCGCTACAAGTCCAAGGCGCTGACCGTTATCATCGACATTGTTTACATTATCTGCGCCGTGCCGTTTATCTCGGCGGTACTGGTAGCCGGCGGACGTGCAGCTGAGGTGGCCACCGGCGGCGCGGTATCCTCGCAGACGTTTACGCTCATTTGCGGCATTATCATGACGGTATTCGTCATGCTCGGCGGCGTAAAATCCACCGCACTGGCGGATGCTGTACAGGGCTGGTTCTTCATTCTGGCGCTGTGGGCAATTATTTTCGTAACGCTCAAGATCGTATTCAACGGCTCGATCATCGAGGCATTCCAGACCGTCCGCGTGCAGACACCGGACTGGTTCTCTTATCCGGGTCCGATCGGCATATGCACCTATCCGTCCCGCGTCAGCTATCCGCTTGCGTGTGCATTCGGCTACACGCTGCTGCTGCCGCAGGTGTTCGTGCGCTCCGGCTATTACAGCGCGGGTCTGAAGGACCAGCGTCAGATGGCGTTCCTTGCACCGTTCCTGCAGATCATCGTCTGGGGCGGCACGATGCTCATCGGTCTGGTCGCGCTGGCTGCCATGCCTGACCTTACCAGCTCGGAAACCGAACTGGTTATCCCGTATATGTGCAACATCATCGCGGGCACGCACGGTCTGCTCGCGCAGATTCTGATGATCGTGTTCCTCATCGGCGTACTGGCGGTCGGTCTGTCCACCGCAAATGCGCTGCTGATGGTCATGTCCTCTATCATCTACAAGGACCTGCTGGTCGGTATCGGTCACTGCAAATTCAAGACATCCGAAACCTCGGTTATCCGCGTGGTAATTCTGCTGTTCGGTGCCGTAACGGTTGCCGTATCGCTCATGCACTGGGAATACGTCTACAATCTGATGATTTTCGCGGATTCTCTGGTCGAATCGCTGTTCCCGGCGCTGGTATTCGGCATTTACTGCAAGTGGGCAACCCGAAAAGCCGCTATCACCTCGATTTCGGTCGGTGCGATCATTATCTGCCTGACCTTCTTTGTCTGGGATCTCGGCTATGTGTGGTACGGCACGATCGGTCTGGCGACCGCATTCGTGCTGATGTATGTGGTCTCTAAGCTGACAAAGGACGACCCGAAGGACAGCGAGGACTTTTACGAGGCGCTTGACTCCGGTCACAGACGCTTCATGCGCATCAAAGCAAAAATCAAGTAACGGCAGGAGGGCGAAATCCCATGATACGATTTACGCTCAATGGCACACAAATTGAAATAGAAGACGGCGAAAACCGCACATTGCTCGAATATCTCCGCAATGTAAAGTGCATGAAGGGCACAAAAGAAGCCTGCAGCACCGGTCACTGCGGCGCGTGCAGCGTGCTGGTGGACGGCAGGCTGACGCGTTCATGCGTGACGTTCGTGCGCCGACTGGACGGCAAAGCCGTTGAGACCATTGAAAACGCACCGAATGACACCATGCTGCAGGTGATTCAGCACTCGTTTCTCGATGTCGGTGCTGTGCAGTGCGGCTTCTGCACACCGGGCATGGTGATGGCGACAAAGGCGCTGCTGCTGCACTATCCGGCTCCGACCGAGCCGGAAATCTGCGACGGGCTGAAAAACAACTACTGCCGCTGCACCGGCTACGTCAAAATTATCGAGGCGGTCAAGCTGGCAGCGGCGCGGCTGCGCGGGGAAGATCCGGATATCGACAGCTTCCGCAGCCACGAAAGCACGGTTATTGTGGTCGGGGAAAATCAGGTCGTGCCCGAAATCACCGGTTCCGCAGTCGGCAAGTCGGTCTGGGATGTGGACGGCATGGACAAGACCGGCGGCAAACTGAAATTCTGCGACGACCTCACCGCGGAGGACATCGGCGCGGATACCCTGCTGCACGGTGCATTTGTCTGGGCGCCGGTGCCGCACGCAAAGATCAACGCGGTGGACTACTCCGCCGCCGAACAGGCGGAAGGTGTGATGCGCATCGTGACGGCGGCTGACGTGCCCAGCATGAACAAGGTCGGCACATGGACGCCGGAGCAGCCGGTCTTTTGCACGGATGAGGTGCGGTTTCTCGGTGACCATCTGGCGCTGGTTGTCGCGGATACGGCGGCGCACGCGAGAGCGGCCGTCAAGCTGGTCAAAATCGACTATGAAGAACTGCCCGGTATCTACACCATGGCGGACGGCTACCGCCAAAACAGCTTCATCGTGCACACCGGCCGCAAAAGCGGCGATGTGGAGCAGGCAAAGCAGCGGCCGGACATCGTGAAGATAAACGTTTCCAAGGAGATCGAGCCGCAGGAGCACGCCTGCATGGAGCCGGTTTCGGCCATCGGCGCGGTGCAGGACGGCAAAGTGACCGTCTATTCCTGCACACAGGCGCCGTTTGAAATCCGCAGTATGCTGGCAAAGATTCTGGACAAGCCGGAGGAGAATATCCGTGTTATCGTGACGCCGCTCGGCGGCGGCTTCGGTAAAAAATGCGACTCATTTCTTGAAGCACCGGCGGTTGTTGCCGCTCATGCCTGCGGCAAGCCGGTCAAGATTACGCTGACGCGCAAGGAGGATTTAATCCTCACCACCAAACGCCACGGCTACCACACGGATTACGAGATCGGCTTTACGCCGGACGGCAAGTTCCAGTATCTGGACTGCCGGATGTTCTCGGACGGCGGACCGTACGAGTGCGAAAGCTACGGCACGCTGATGACCGGCGCACTGATGAGCGGCGGCCCGTACATCATTCCCAATGTCAAGGTGGAAGGCTCGGCGATTCGCAATAATAACTTGCAGGGCGGCGCGTTCCGCGGCTACGGTATCAATCAGGCGGCGATCTCCATTGAAACTGCGATGGACATGATGGCGGAAAAGCTGGATATCGACCCGTTCGAGCTGCGCCGGCGCAATGCCGTCTATCCGGGTGCGACCTCAGTCGGCGGTGAGGTGCTCAAATACAGCATGGGTATGATGGATACCATCAATCAATGCGAAAAAAGTTTGCGAAAAGCACTCAAGGAATACGAAGGACAGTATCCCAAAGGCAGCAAGGTGCTCGGCTGGGGCATGGCCTCAGGATTCAAGAATGTAGGCGTCGGCAAGGGTATTTTCACCGATGACGGTGCGTGCAGGCTGATTCTGCAGGGCGACGGCCGCCTGCACATGATCGTTTCCGGCACGGATATGGGACAGGGCTTCCGTACAGCCATGACGCAGATCGCGGCGGAAACGCTCGGCATGGATATCGCGGATATTTACATCACCAACGGCGACACCGAGCTGACCATCCCGACCGGCGAATCGGTTTCCGAGCGGCAGACGCTGTGCGGCGGCCGTGCGGTATATGAGGCGTGCGTCAAGCTCAAGCAGGATTTAGACAGCCGTCCATGGCGGCCGGGCGAGGAACGCCGCGCGGAATACTATTATGCATCCGACCCGTGCTTCGCCATCGGTGATTTTGAGGGTGCAAAGCAGCGCGGTGCAAAATACCGCAATTTCCCGGCGTATGCGTATGCCACGCAGGCCGCCATTGTCGAGGTGGACAAAGAAACCGGCGAGGTCCGGCTGCTCAAGATCATCGCGGCGCACGATGTCGGCCGCGCCATCAATCCGCATATCATCGAGGGTCAGATGCACGGCTCGTGCTCGATGGGACAGGGCTATGCACTCACCGAGGGATATCCGACGAAAAACGGCTATCCAGTCAAGACGCTGTACCGTCAGCTGGGTCTGCCGCGTGCCGAGGATACGCCGGATTACGAGATTATTTTAATCGAGGACCCGGAGCCGCAGGGCCCGTTCGGCGCGAAAGGCATTTCCGAGGTTGCGACCGTGCCCGTCACACCGGCGATTCTCAACGCCGTGTCGCGTGCCATCGGCGTGCGTATCAATAAGGTGCCCGCATCGCCCGAAGTCGTGCGCGAAGCCATCCGCACCGGCAAGTGTGAGGTGCCAACCATGGCGCAGCAGCTTCAGGCACTCGAAAAGGATTGCGAATGTCACCGTCCGTCGGACGGTGTGCAGTGAAATTTCTTGTCGTTGTTTACAATGACAGTCGAAACAGCATCACCACCTATAGCGCAAAGACCCGGAATCTTTTTTCGGAAGATTCCGGGTCTTTGCCGTTTTCACTTATTTTCCGTCTGTTTTTTTACCGCCTCTGCGATTTTGCGATACTCCGGCACATCCACGCCGTACTGCTCCGCCAGACGCACAACCTGATAAACCAAACCATCCACCTCGGACTGCTTGCCGGCTTCCATATCGCGCTGCATAGAGGTAGACGCGGTCGGTGCAAGCGCATCCAGAATGCGCAGGTTGCGCTCGACCAGCTCCCCCGGCCTGTTCTCCAGCGGAATACCCATCTTGTCCGCCAGCGCAACGACCTCTTTTATCAGGCGTACGAAGCTGTCGCGCACCTCGCCCGGATGCTGCATTTCCGCAGCTTTCGCGTGATAATACTGTCCGCAGGCCGCATTCGGCGACACATACGCAAATTTGAGCAGCGTGTCGCGCTCGACATACGGAGAATAAACCGGGTCGATTCCGGCATTTTTGAGGTCGGTCTCGACCTGCTGCAGCACCGGATGATCGGTCTTGTGGCTCGGCAGTCCGTACACGATACGGCAGATCGCACCGTGCTTCTGAATAACGCCCGGCGCAATCCTGTTGGCCGAAATGTAGATGCAGCCGTCCGTGACGAGCAGCTCAGGCAGCTCCGCCTGCAGGGCACGGCCCGTGCCGTAGATATTGAGCACCGGAATAACTACCGTGTCCCTGCCTGCTGCCTTGCGGATGAACGGCACGGTATCCGCAAGAGAGTATCCCTTGACACACACGAAAATCACATCCGGCGCGGGAGCGCCCTGCTCCCTCGCGGCAAGAAAGCCGTCCATGTCGATCGCCTTGACCGGAATGCTCTCGCGCTCATTTTCTCCGGATACAAGCGTCAAGCCGTGCTCCTGCAGGACCGCAAGATGCTTTCCGCGTGCAATAAGCGTGGTATCCGCACCGGATTTGCTCAAATACGCGCCTACCGGTCCGCCAACGCCACCGGCACCGATAATCATATAACGCAGCTTCATCCTCTGTTCCTCCGATTGCTTTTTCTGCATTATAGCACAAAATCGGCAATGTATCCACAAGTCTGTGGATATCTCTGTGAAGCGCGTGATTCTCCGCTTCTGTCATTGCATTTGTTCCCTTTTCACGATATAATGATTTTTATATAACTTTCTCACCTGTCTAATTTGTTCGACAAAATTCGACCTGTCTCTTATACACATCTGACGCTGCCGACGAACTCTAGGGTGTAG
>OWJB01000264.1_pt1 | contig 22291 bp, 16 predicted proteins | sample 1732861 | NCBI WGS metagenome assembly OWJB01 (sample SAMN05065762, study PRJEB22554) | human gut metagenome | biome: ENVO:2100002; feature: ENVO:00000062; material: ENVO:00002003 | host: Homo sapiens | place: USA
AGATTACTACGCGTCTCGTGGGCTCGGAGATGTGTATAAGAGACAGGGGGTATTGGGGTAGCCGGTAATGCTCATCATGCCGGACATTCCCTGCGCCACAATATCGTAGGCAGGCAGATCCCGCATGGGGCTGTCCTGTCCAAAGCCGGAAACAGAACAGTAGATGATCTCCGGATTGATCTTTTTCAGCTGCTCATAAGAGTAACCCAGCTTTTCCATAACTCCGGGCTTGAAGTTCTCCACCACGATGTCACAGTTTTTGACCATCTCGTAGATGATGTCCCTGCCCTTCTTCAGGTCGATCGCGACGCCTTTCTTGCCGCGGTTCACCAGGGTATAATATCCGCTTTGTCCGTTGACAAACGGGCCAAAGATCCGGCTGCCATCACCTGTTCCAGGCTTCTCGATCTTAATGACTTCGGCGCCGAAATCCGCCAGGTTCATGGTACAGAAGGGCCCGGCCAAAACCTGGGTAAAGTCCAGAACCCGGATCCCACTCAGGGCTTTGTTCATATAGGAAACACCTCTTTCAAGTCAAAATTTACGCAAACCGTTTAAAACAAAACGTGGGCGAATACCGCTACGATCGGAATGGCGATCAGAGTGCGGATCAGGAAAATCAGGACCAGCTCCGGGAACTTCAGATTCAGATCGCTCTGCATCATCGCGTTCGCGCTCTCTGTAAAGAAGATGATCTGCACGGTGGACAGCACGATGACAAAGAAAATACTCATCGGAGCAATTTTCATACCGGCGATGGTCATCACGGGCAGGGCGATTTCCGCAATACCTACCAGGGTAGCGGGCGCGATCGCCGCAGCGTCAGGCATCTGGCACAGCTCCAGATACGGGACCATGGGCATCCCGATCCAATCGAAGAAGGGGGTGTAGTTGCTGATGAAAAGCGCGATGGTGGCCAGCGCCTGCACAAAGGTCACGATCTTGACCGTAAAGGACAGCACGCCGGGAATGGATGTAACAAAGATGGAATACGGAGTCTGAGACACCTTGGTGGTGGAAGCCGCGACCGCCTTCTTCATCGTATCCCTGGAATATTTGCTGGACTTCCGCATGGCGTCTGTCTGCTCCACCCCGTTGTAATACCGGTCCTTCTTCATAGACAGCGGAGGGATCCGGATCACAATGGCCGCCAGGATAAACACGATGACCAGGGAGGAGATCACGACCTTGCCGTACATATACTGGGTATCCGTGATCGTAACGAGCAGCGCGAAAAATCCGAGGGAAACGACGCTGAAGTTCGTGGCCACACAGCAGGCCTCTTTGTGGGTGTAGACGTTTTCATGGTACAGTCTGTCTGTCATGAAAACACCCACCGCCGGCGCGGCCACAAAGGCCGATACCGCCGTAACGGCCGACTGTCCCGGCAGCTTAAAGACCTTACGCATGATCGGCTCCATCAGGGTACCGATAAATTCCAGGATTCCAAACTCGATCAGGAAGTTGACCAGCCAGCCGGCGATGGTCACGGTCAGCAGCGTGGAGCCGGCCAGGCCAATGGCCTCGATGCCGACGCTGTCGTTCACGATCTGGCTGGGGCCGACGTTGAAAACCACCATGACCGCAAAAACAGCGGACAAATAGTAGAGGATGCCAGTTCCCCATCCGTCCTTCTTATGGAATCTGCGGATGGGACCGTCCTTTTGAATACGGGAAATGGTAAAGGTGATCGAAAGCGCGATACATAAAATCAGGACCATCCAGTTCATAACAGTGGGTCCCAACAGCGCCTTTACTGCATCGATCAAGAGCACCATAGGAACATTGCTGACTCCGCCAATATTGGTTGGAATAAAGAATACCCATACGCCAATGGCAGAGAAGATCAAGAACTTAAACAAGTTGTTTCGAGTCATGGTGCTGTAATCAACCGCAACTCCAACATTTTTATTCAGTTCTTCCTCCAACTGCTTCGCGTCCAGTTCTGCTACATCCTTCTCTGGGACATTTGTTTCCATGTGCGTTCCTCCTTTATTCTGTGCGGCAGATCGGCCTGGTCTCTCTGCCGCCTGTGAGGTATACAGCTGTTTTTCCGCAAACAAAAGCGGTCTTGGGGAAAGAATCCTTATGTAACAAGTATCTTCGCATCCAAAGAAATGGAAATCTCCCGGTCATGTAACAAGTCGCGCCGTCTGTCCGCGCCTCTCAGGGCGCAGTGTCAGCTTTTTGGATATTACCGCAGCAGAGAGCGGGAAATGACCATCCGCTGGACCTCGCTGGTCCCCTCATAGATCTGGGTGATCTTCGCGTCGCGCATCATGCGCTCCACGGGATACTCACGGGTATAGCCGTAACCGCCCAGCAGCTGGACGCACTCGGTCGTCACGCGCATGGCGGTCTCCGCCGCGTACAGCTTGGCGTGGGCAGACTCCACAGAGTAGGGCAGATGGTTGTCCTTGGCCCAGGCGGCGCGGTAGACCAGCAGCTTGGCCGCCTCGATCTGGTTGGCCAGGTTGGCGATCACAAACTGGGTATTCTGGAAGGCAGACAGAGGCTTCCCGAACTGCTCACGCATCTTCACATAGGCGATCGCTTCGTTCAGAGCGCCCTCGGCGATGCCCAAAGCCTGCGCGGCAATGCCGATGCGGCCGCCGTCCAGGGTGTGCATCGCCACCTTAAAGCCCTGGCCCTCCTCGCCCAGCAGGTTCTCGGCGGGAACGATACAGTCCTCAAACACCAGGCTGGCGGTCGCGGAGCCGCGGATGCCCATCTTCTTCTCATGCTTGCCGATGGAGAAGCCCTCGAACCCGTCCTCCACGATGAAGGCGGAGATGCCGTGGTTGCCCTTCTCTTTATCGGTCATAGCCATGACCACATAGATCTCAGCCTCGCCGGCGTTGGTGATAAAGCACTTGGAGCCGTTAAGCACATAGTGGTCGCCCTTCTTCACCGCGGTCGTCTTCTGGCGGGACGCGTCCGTACCGGCGTTGGGCTCGGTCAGGCCAAAGGCGCCCAGGCACTCTCCGCTGGCCAGCCGGGTCAGGTATTTCTGCTTCTGCTCCTCAGTACCCCAATCATAAATGGGGGCGGAGCCCAGGGAGGTATGGGCCGACAGGGTAACGCCGGTGGAGGCGCACACCTTGGACAGCTCCTCTACCGCGATCACATAGCTCAGATAGTCGCCCTCTTCGCCGCCGTACTCTTCGGGGAAGGGAATGCCCAGCATCCCGTTGTCCGCCATTTTTTGGACGCTCTCCTTGGGGAAGCGTTCATTCTCGTCGATCTCCTCCGCAAGGGGCTTGATCTCCTTCTCCGCAAACTCGCGGTACATCTTTTGAATCATTTTGTATTCATCGTTGAAGCCGAAATCCATGTTGTTTCCTTCCCTTCTTTTGATGTTTTGCTGACAGAACCTCAATTCTGTTCGCCTGTGTTGGCTATTATAGACAATGCGCCGCACTAAAAACGTCAAATCCTCTGGTCGTACTTCACAGATACCACGGAACAGGCTATTTAAAAATTCAGAAACCGAAAGGCGAATTCCCCTTCTCCGTCTATCAAACAGCTTCTTTTCCTAAATCGCCGCCGATATTCCGCCCTCTGTTCCGTCTAATTTTTATAAATTTGACCGCCGTTAGAGGCGGATGTGGCTCCTATGTCTATTCTGCTGAATTTTCCGTTCTCCGGGAAAGAAGCCACTAGGAAAACAGAAAGATTTTTTTGCTTTTCTGCAAAGAACCCCCCCATTTACGTCTACAAAAGATGTAAATGGGGGGGCTTTTCCATGATTTTACGCTGAAACGTCCAGCTGCACTGCTACAGAGTCCGGTTTGCGTGTAATTTCTTTCCGGCCTGGGCGATCACCTGAAGGATCGTAAGCGCGGCGAGCCGTTCCGTACACCCTGTTGGGTCATACGGAGGCGCTACCTCCACCAGGTCCATCGCCACAACTTTTCCTGTCTCGCAGATTCCTTTTAATAAATCCATGCTCTCATCATATGTGATTCCACCGGGGAGCGGGGAGGCGGCGCCGGGCGCCAGCGTCATGTCATAGCCGTCAATATCGAAGGTAATGTAGTAGGCCTCCGCCTCCGGGATCTGGCTCAGCACATAGGACACTCCCTTGCTGTGCAGCTCCCGCGCGGAGATCAGCCGGCTGCCGTAGGCGCGGGCGTCATCGTAGTCCTGCTTTTTCCCGCTGCCCATCCCTCTCAGTCCGATCTGCACCATTGGTCCAATGTGTTCCATCTCAGACATTCTTCGCATGGGGCTGCCGTTTCCCTGAACCAGCGGTCCCACATGGCTGGTCCAATCCAAATGGGCGTCAAATTGAATGACGCAGATCTCTTTGTGGTACTCCTCCAGCGCCCTGCCCACCGGAATGCTGATGGAGTGGTCCCCGCCGATGACAATGGGGATCGTACCCGCGCGGATGATGCGGCGGACCGCCCGCTCAATGCAGTGGAAGGAATAGTCCCGGTCCCCCTGGAGCACATCGGCGTCGCCGCAGTCGGCGATGGTGACCGGAGCCGCCAGCAGCTGTTCATCCGCTTCGTAGTCATAGTATCCCTGCGTCCCCCGTCCATACTGTGTGGAGGCCTCCCTCACCCTTCTGGGGCCCATGCGCGCCCCGCTCAGGAAGCCGACTCCCATGTCGAAGGGAACTCCCAGCACGCCGAAATCCGCATCCAGCTGGTCCAGATCCAGGCAGATCGGATACCGTCCAAAGGAGCAAATTCCGGTGATAGGCTGACTGATCAGTTCAGGCCGCATCCAACATCCCTCTTTCCAATGAATTGTATTTCCTTCTGTCTGCACCATTGTACCTGTAAGCGCATTGATTTTCCAGTGGATTTATAAAGTGTTTCTCTCCGTTCAAATAATAAATCACGTGATTCTGCCCCCATCAGATCGCTTTGTGAGGAACCGGGTCCAGGCGGAGCGTTACAATGGTCCCATCACACCATCACAGGAGGTCTGACCATGAACGAACGCACCATCACCCCCGACCTGCTCCGCCGCTATGTCCGCCATCTGCGGGAGGAGGAGCGGGCGGACAGCACCATTGAAAAGTACGTCCGGGACCTGGAGGCCCTGGGCCGCCATCTGGCGGGGCGGCCCGTCACCAAGGCCGCCCTGATCGGCTGGAAGGAGGAGCTGGCCCAGCGACACGCCCCTGCCACGGTCAACAGTATGCTCGCCGCCGTCAACGGCTTTCTGCGCTTCATGGGCTGGCGGGAGTGCGCCGTGAAGCTGCTGAACATTCAAAAGTCCCCGTTCTGCGACGAGGGCCGGGAGCTGACCCGGAGCGAGTACGTCCGGCTGGTCTGGGCGGCGGAGCTGGACGGCAACCGGCGCCTCGCTCTGGTCCTGCAAACCATCTGCGCCACCGGCATCCGGGTGAGCGAGCTGAAATGTATCACCGTGGAGGCCGTTCAGACAGGCCGGGCGGAGATCGCCAACAAGGGCAAGCGGCGCACCGTGTTCCTGCCGGACAAGCTGCGCCGCCTGCTGCGAACATACCTCCAGGCACAAAAAAAGACCGCCCAAACGGCGGACGCCAAAAATCCTGTGTTCACCACCCGGACGGGCAGGCCCCTGGATCGCTCTAACATCTGGCGGGACATGAAGCGCCTGTGCGACAGCGCCGGGGTGGAGCCGGGAAAAGTCTTTCCCCACAACCTGCGCCACCTGTTTGCCCGGACCTATTACACGCTGGAAAAGGACCTGTCCCGGCTGGCGGACATTCTGGGCCACTCCAGCGTAAACACCACCCGCGTCTACACCATGGAGAGCGGGGCCGTCCACGCCCGGCAGATGGAGCGCATGGGCCTTGTCTTGACCACATAGTTTCCGTTCTGTCGTTTTGGGCAGAAAAAAGACCACAACAGAATTTCCGTTCTGTTGTAGTCCTGCCAATTTATGTAGCATTACATAAGTGGATTATAGCCTTAAAGTAGGAAAATAGCAAGTGATTTTCCGATTTTCGGCGTGCCAATCAGACGGGGCAGGTGGTTTGTTCTGCGCCGTCTGCTTTGGCGTGGGAAAATTCAGTTTTGGCTGGTGCTTTTTGTCGAAATGGGGTATAATGGGCCTGTCCCAAAGGGTATTTGGGCCTTTATCTAAAAATGGACTACAACAGAACGGAAAGAATGTTGTTGCGGACGTTCTTTCCGCAGAAAAGACGGGCGGGAGCCTGTCAAAAGAACTGGGGGCGTTGCCGGAATAGTCAAGTGTCACGTTTTCCCGGCCTGTGGGGGCAGGCGCAACTGATTTTTACATAGACAGAGAGGAGAAAAACGGAATGAAAAAACGATGGTTGGCAAGCTTTCTATCGCTTTGCCTGCTGGTGGCCCTCCTGCCAACGGCGGCGATGGCCGTGGACGAGGTGGAGGATCCAAAAGTCTTTACAATAAGCGACTTCTTTGAAGCCAAGGCGGACGGCACCTACGACAATTCCCAGGATGAAAACTACGAAACAAATGCCCAACATGTCACCTACACCTACGATGAAAACAAGACGTGCTCTTATAATAAAAAAGACGATGAGGGTAATTATATCGAAGGAAATCCTTATTGGGTCAAAACAGTGACATTCAAAGGGATCACTTTTAATAATCTTGTTGTTGGCTCCGATGAGATAAAAACGCTGCAGAGTGTTATCATGAACGGCAGAAGGACCGATACCTCGAATCAGTTCCAAGCATCCATTGAGGTTAAGTTTGAGAACTGCACCTTTAATCAGACATCCGGCACATTGCAGGTCTACCAAATCATGCCCTGCAATGTGACAAAGTATTCCTTCGATGAGTGCTCGTTCAACCAAAATGCAACTTCGCAGTATGCGATTACCCTGAACGCATCTGAAACTGCTTATAAAACACACATCTCTTATGAGATTACCAACTCTCATATCAGTTCCAAAGGGAGAGGTATCAACATCACTGCTGGCACCGAACAAGAGACGCTGAATGAAGTTAATGGTACACCTCACATTATTATCAGCAACAATGCTTTTGAGCTGCCGAAGTCAAGCGACAGCAATATGGCGGTTCAGATTGCTGGCAACTGGAGTGCCGCGAATTTGGACAGTACCGAGGACGCCTTGATCACCATATCTGACAACACCATTGACGCTTATACTGCGGTCCGTATCCATGATTCCATGGGCAAGAACACGGGTGACAGTGCAAAATATTTGGTGTCCTTTTCCAATAATACTCTGCTCAACAGCACTCAAGCTATTGTCGCTAAAACAGGCACCAATAGCGATGAGAATGCGATGCTGGAGGCGATCAGGGACGCTTATCAAAGTGCCGAGGACGGTTTTATTACGCCTGCCACCAGCGTCAACCTGAATACCACCACCTTGTCCCTGTACAGTAACACAGAGCCCAACACTGCTACGCTCACCGCCACGGTGCTCCCGGAGAACACCACAGACGAGGTGGTTTGGACGAGCAGTAACACTAATGTAGCAACTGTTTCCAAGGCCGGCTTAGTAACGGCTGTCGCTGATGGGACCGCCATCATCACGGCTACGGCTGGCACCAGAGAAAGTGCTCCCTCTGCCTCCTGCACCGTAACTGTCACCACCTATTACTCCGGCGGCAGTTCTTCCGACGATGACAGCGACCCCACTTACAGCGTTACCCTGCCCAAGAACGTGAAGGGCGGCGAGGTCAAGACCAGCCACCGCTACGCCGAGCAGGGCAATACCGTCACCATCACCGTCGATCCCGACAAGGGCTATGAGCTGGACGAGCTGACCGTGACCGACAGCAAGGGCAAGGAGCTTGACCTGACCGACAAGGGGAACGGCAAGTACACCTTCAAGATGCCCGGCACCCGTGTAGAGGTGGAGGTCAGCTTCAAGCTGATTGAGACTGAACCGGAATCCCCCGTCTTTGCGGACGTGTCCGCCAGTGCCTACTACGCTGACGCGGTGAAGTGGGCCGTGGAGCAGGGTATTACCTCCGGCACCTCCGCCACCACGTTCAGCCCGGACATGAGCTGCACCCGTGCCCAGATCGTCACCTTCCTGTGGCGGGCCAACGGCTCCCCCAAGGCTGACGGTGCCAACCCCTTCACTGACGTGAGCGCTGACGCTTATTACTACGACGCGGTCCTGTGGGCCGTAAAGGAGGGGATCACCTCCGGCACGACGGCTGCCACGTTCAGCCCGGACGCCACCGTCACCCGCGGCCAGACCGTCACCTTCCTGTACCGCGCGGCCGGCGCTCCGGCTGTCACCGGCGGCAGCTTCGCCGACGTGGCCGCTGACACCTACTACGCCGGCGCCGTGGCCTGGGCCGTGAAGGAGGGCGTCACCTCCGGCACCAGCGCCACCACGTTCAGCCCGGATGCCCCCTGCACCCGCGGCCAGATCGTGACCTTCCTGTATCACGCACAGTAACCATTCGATCAACGGGAAGTCTGGGGGCTTCGGCCCCCGGCTTCTCCAAGCCCTCCGCCTGTGTGGGGAGGGTTTGGAGCAGTTCAGAAAAACAACAAAAAATGAGCGGCTTTTCAGAAAGTCCGTAAAGGCCCAAAAAGGTCTTTGCGGGCTTTCTCTTTGCCGGGACAAAAGCTTTGTCTCAGGCGGGCCCGGGAGCGCCGGGGAGATCCCCTGATCCTGCGGGGGCTGTCTGTGGCCTGGATTGAAATGAGTACTGCGTGCAAAACGTGCGGGGAATCGAAGGTCGCTCCCCCCCGCAGGGGGCGCAGGGGGAGCCGCCTCCGGCGGCCGGAACAAAAAAAGAAAGACACGACGGAAGTGCTCCATCTCATAGGGAAACGAAGTGAACCCCCAGGGGCACTACCGGTACGAAACAAACGGAATAGCCGCAAGCTATCGTGTGATGGCTTGCGGCTATTCATATTATAGGCTGTCTAAAATCGTTTTTAATGCATAGGGTTTAGCATATTTCAAATGCGCATCACTCACAAAAATGGTGTTTTCTTCTAATGGCTTTGTCCACATAGCCGGATATACTACTACTTTCTTTTTGCTATAGCGCCCCTCTGCCCAAACTGATTCGTGATTAACATCGATATGTATGCCGGAAATCTGGAGAATTTGTTCCAAGGATTTCAAAAGATACTGCTGTTTTTCGTATGGGATTGCAGATACTCTTGCCCCTGTTTCTCCCCAGTTCAATAAATCAAGTGCGGCCTTACGATCGAGAACGCTGTGGATGTATTGATTTCGATAGTGCTTTAGACACCTGTGGCAAGCACTGTCACAGGTACAGCTTTCGAGAAGTTCTCGAGTTTTGGTAAGTAGCTGTCGAATAGAGGATTCAATGCTAACAGCATAACCTGCACCACTTGAAAGGCTATCATACAAGTAGATATCAACGAAATCTCCATTGCGATTTTGTCGAACACGAAAACCAGTCACAAGCTCTGTAAATTCAATGTCCAATTCCTGACATGCTGCCAAGCGCAGGCCTTCTGCAAGAGACTGTCCAGCACGGTTAAGCCAAGAATTCCTGGTGGGATTAATATCGATCTGCTGTCGATCCAAAGCAAATTCCAGAACAAGCATATCTGTAACAAAGTCATATCCAAGATTCACATTGATTGTATCGCTATGCTTGCAACGTGTTTTGATGAATTTGGATCTATACGGACGCAAAACATCCTTAAGAACCGCGGGGTCATCTCCGGGCATTGCAGCACCGCAGTCGCAGCAGATTGTGAATCCCTTACCACTAACACCATTGTTAAGCATGATGATTCGCTGATTGGGACGAACAGCCATTCGGATGTTGGCACATCCATTAACCGCCGTAACATCATCTGCATCGGGTAGTGTGGAATATAGAGGTTGCTGAGTTGCTGAGTATTCTTCATTCAATTGTGCCGTTTCAATGGATGTGGCATTTCGTGGTGCGAATCCCCATGGGCGTAGCATTGGCAACATATTTGTCAATGCTTTATTGCCGCAGAAAGGACAAGTATCAGGGTTATCCTCTTCTAAGCCAAACCAACCACACTGACTGCAGGTACGAATGCTTTTTCGGTAGCTTGCATCCTGAATAAATGCTTTGGCTGGAGATGCAGCAGTTCTTTCGCTCCGCTCTCCTCCGGGATAATACAAACCACCAATCTGGTAGGTCGTCTTATCAACAACAATCGCTCTGCCAGGCGCATATTCACCAATTGCAACATCCAACCCTCGTTCAACCTGATATTTTACCTTCCCGCTGACATCGGAAATATATGTGCTAACAACATTTTTGGGGAAAGAATAGGTAGGTATAACACCCTCTTCATAAAGCGCATCCAAAAGCGATTTTTTCCCAGAATCACTGCTATCATCTGTTTCAAACAATTCAGGATGATCATCTCGTTTTTGCTTCAGCGCCGACAGAGATTTTTCAAGTTCACCTTTGTAGCTATCTAATGCACCTTTGGAGCTAACGGGCACAAGAATATCATCTTTGCTAATTTCAAAGATTGCCAAAAAGCTGCTGAAAGGCTGTAGGTGTTCATCCAGAAATTCAATGGCAGGGATAGCATCCAAACTGTTAGACTTCTCTCTCAGATAGGTTTGAAGTGCAACCATACCAAGGTGGCGCTGGGTAATTTTCTCACTGCTGATATCAATCCACGGTCTTCTGGGATTGCCTCTGAACATTGGTACTGGGTTGGAAAAGTACAAGGAATCATGGGGGCCATCCTCGCAAAAAGTAACAATCGTAGACAGACTTGAACCGCGACGGCCAGCACGACCAGCACGTTGCTGATAATTCTCACGCATAGGAGGAATATTGCGCAAACCGACAGCAACCAACGATCCGATATCGATACCTACTTCCATTGTAGTTGTGCTGCTCAGAATATCTACAGGCGCCTCGCCGTTCTGCAAAAAATCCTGGAAGCGAAGTTCATACTGCTCTGTCCTGGACCAGAGTTCATCCCGCTGATCTTTATGGGAAAGTTGGGCAGTATGTTCTTCAGTATCAATTACACGAATGGTGTCACCTTGAAGCGCATCCTCAATGGGCTTGCGCCAAAAAGCCAATGCATCAATTTCTTCCGTTGTCATGGGATGAATCTTTTCGCACTGACAACTTGGGCATTTCCCCTTTAATAAATACGGCGTGAGCTCTGAGCAGCGTTCACAACGGAACCACGTGTGTTCTAAATCAAAACGCGGTTTTATACGAGAAAGATCAATATAATACTTTCCGTTGGAAGACGAACCTTCGTCCATAAATGTTTCCCGCAAAATCTGGCTCCACTTTGCAGCAACAGAATCATTATCGCTCCATCCCATTATTTCGCGGATATCGGTCGAAAACTTTTTGCTCTTATCAATGCCATATCCCACATAGTTTGGCCGCACTTTTTCACGAATCACATCCGGGATGGTATGTCCAAGAATCACGGAAGTATCACAAGTTGAAAGAATCCATGCATTAAAGAATTCCATGAATTCTTCCTCACTTATTTCGATGCCTGCTTCCTCTAACGCATCAAGTGCATCCCATTTTGCGGCATCCGTAGGCTCTATCCAACTGAGGGCTGAATCAACCAGCGTATTATATCCTCCACAGTAAAAACGAATGAGCTGTTCCTTCATTTGGGTAGGCGCATTATCAATAGTAAAGCGAGGAGTGTACTGTTGCCCACGTTTCTTTGCACGTGTGTAATTCTTCAGTGCCTGTGTTCCATGCTCAATTAACCGTTCTCGTTGTTTTTCTGTCTCGCTATCATGGAAAATTTGAACATGATGCTCTACAGCCACCATTGCAAAGTAGTCATAGAAATAGTTCATGGACTGCTCCGCAACTTCATGTTCCATTCGATCAATGGCAAGCACCGCAAGCTGTCGGGCCGCAGTTATATCAGATGCGTCAGACATATCTCTTGCCAGTTTAGCTGCACGTTGACGGCTATCCGAGAAAAGCAGAACTTTCCGCCCTTCGTTCGGAAGTCGATCGGGATCGCCTGTTTTCCCTGGAACCGCGGGTTGAGCTTGGAATTGTGCTTTAATCAGATTGAAGAAGGACTGGTTGCCTCTTGTACTAAAAGAGGTCAGTTGCATCTTAGATAGTTCATGCCGACAATGCGGGCAGGTGGAAAATGTCAGAATATCCGGTCTGGCCTTTGCTGGGAAGCCGCTATAATACAGCTTCCTGATGCCCTGCTTTCCATCCAGGGAATCATCAGAAAAGTCGATGAAGCCGCTTTGAACATCCAAATAGCAAGGCGAAATTTTATTCTGTCCTTGACGTTCTGGTAATCGATAATCTGCGGACGGAATGAAAAGATGTATTTCTTTAACCTCATTTTCATTTATCATACCAGGTTGGTGCCAAAGGTATGTACGTCTTCTGGCTTCAAAATCTTGCTTCAGCACAAAACCTCTGAAGAAAAGACTACCGCACCGGCGATCATTGTATAACTCATAAATTGTGCTTCCGCATTCTTTGCAAGTAAGGTTACCATCCGAAAAATAGACCTCACCCAATGTTAATCCGTTTTCCGTGTGTGAATGAGGACATTCTGGATTAGTACAAGCGTAAACGCCCTTGATTCCACGAAAAAGCATATGCATTCTTGCTGGAAACAAAACGCTTCCACTTTCGCTTCGCGCTAAAGGTGCGATCGAAAGCATAACACTGACAGCGTGCAGGGCATCTTCTGAACTATTATCAGGAAAGATAGACTCCGCTAATTCTTGTAAAGAGACTGCTGTTCCGCGGCAAAGTTTGAACATTTGGCAGAATGGTACATAGTCTACCAAATGGTCGTATAGCCATTGGTATGCATCTTCAGAGGAAACGAATGGAGCAGGACTATTGGCAATACCTATCCAAAATCCATTGAGTGCCATAAGACGCTCCGGATCATCGCCTTCAAACGCATCCGGAATAGAGTCTTTAAATTTACTGAAGGGAATATGAACTGCACTTCCGCTACCTATTTCCTCTCGTTCGCCAGTGAGATAACAGAACGGATGCATGTCGTCAGATGCAGTCAATTCATTTGCAAATGTCCTGACGGCCAACCTGTCATTCTCGTCATTGTTGGGCATACTTGCAGTAGTCAATATAAATTGAACTCTACTGCGATCAATGCCCAAACGATGGAATAAACGCCGGATGAGCAATGATACCTCGCCGCCTGCAGAACCACGATACATATGCGCTTCATCGATGACGAATAGAAGCTTATTATTCGGATCTACATTTAGCCATGCCTGAGTATCTGACCATATTTTATGTTCTCTGGGCCGAAGAAGCATATATTCAAGCATGGAGTAGTTTGTAATCAAAATATCGGGGCAGAATTGCTGCATTTCAAAACGAGTTACCAGTTCTGCATCCTCATCGTTCGGAATATGTTTTCCGTTATAGAGTTTTTCAAGGAATTCATCAAAATTTTCTTTGGCCGGTAGTTTTCCGTCCTTAATGAGTTTATCTAAAAAAGCTTTTTCTTCGTCGTTTTCAGGATTGACCATATGAGAATATGTTGCCGCAAGTGAACGGTCCTCACTACGTCGGGGCTCCTTACCTGCATAAGGAGTTCTGCCGGTATACATGCCGAATTGAGGCCGGCGGGAATTATTTCCACATGAGGCGCGGAATATATTTATAAAGCGGTGGTCTGGATCGCCAATCAAACGACGCAAACGACTAATCTGGTCAGAAACCAGGGCGTTCATAGGATACATGATAATCGTTCGGACACCACGCATAGCCCAACTATCAGGGTTATTTCTTGCTTCTGAAGCAAGTTTTGCCATCAAGGGCCACATAAAACATTCCGTCTTACCAGAGCCTGTACCTGTTGACACAAACAGATCCTGACCCTCAAATGCCGCTTCCAAAGCGGAAATTTGGTGACAAAAAGGTGATGGGTATACGCCAAGATTGGCGTCTGATAGCGCCTTAAAATACTCTTTCAGCCAATCAGGTAACTTGGGAGATGACTGGATTCCGTTTGTCGTACTTTTGTAAGCAGGTGATGATTCAACATACGGTTTTTGATAAAGAACACCTTCTTGATTCAGCTTATTTTGTGCAGCAGACAGCAAGATAGGTGACTTCCCAAAATATTGAGACTTTATATAGTTTTCCAGAGCTTCACGCAGTTGCAAGTGAACTCCGTTTGCACCATTGGACATAATCATTCCTCCACAAAGCAGTAACCCATTGATTCCAACTCATGTTTGAACATAGGATAGATTTGCCTTGCCATCATTCTTGTAAAGACTTGGGGCGTTTTTGATGTAAAATCATATCGCACAGGCCAGCTATAGAGTTTGAAGAAGTTTTCTTCCGAAGGTGGCAGACGATAACCAAGTTTAATTTCTACCAGACTTCCCCTTGCCTTCGTTTTGATTTCTGGAAGTGTTCCATGTTTTTTTAGAAGTGATATTGCAATCCTTCTATATTCGCCGTGGTTGCCTGGAATATTCGAAAAATAGTCCCGCATTCTCCATTCTGGAATCGGTGTATTCAGAAATACCCCATTACTGTATCGATAAAATACAAAAATTTTATTTGGTTCACCATATCTTGCAAGGGATATATGGTCATTTTTTTCGGGAATCTGTTGCCAATACCCCCATTTAAATGGAGGATCAAGCCGCAGAAACTCTGAGTTATCTGGCCATTCTATTTGTTCCCATTCGCAATGCGCCAGCAGTTCTTCGAGATAGCTTTCAAACGACTGCTTCTGCAAACCAAACATTGATGATATTGTCCTGTCGGAAGTTGAAGTTTGAACGGAATAGAAACCCAATCCGCTCATAAATAACTTCAAGTCAGGTGAAATACCTCTGTAAAGAACAAGATCCCCATTTCCTCCAGTTGCAAGAGCGGCTGGGGATATTTGATAAGCGGAATGATAAAAGAACCCATTTCGCAGATAGATAGAGTACATTTCCTCAATCAGATCCGTCTTGTCATGCGGGAGGAGAAATCCAATCTTCGGATAAATGCCTTCATAAGCATCAAAAATCTGGCCAATTCTGCTTTTGAAGTGCTGAATAGAAACTGAACCTCCATCCTCGGTGTGATCCCAAAGCGAAGCGAGAGCCATTTGCCCAGCAACACTATAAACGACCCGACAAACCCATTCGTTGTCATCTGACTGCGGAATATTTAATTGCCTTCCAATTGAAACAATTAGGTCGTTTATCATATCGTTCACTCTTCCTCAATATATCTTGCAACTTCAGCTTTTACCGAACTGGAGATTCCGCTCTCGCCTTCAATAACATCCTTTAAGACATCCAATCTCCCGGTAAGTACGCAGAGAGGAAGCACACCAAAGAGCAGTTCCAAGTCCTTATCTTTTGCGGGATTCTCCAAAATGCATTTTGCATCGGACAGGACACGAGTTAACTGGCCCAATAGGAGTTTGCTAAGGCCCAAACGCTTAAATACAGATATCCGGAGAGACTGTTTTTCCTCAGAAACATATGGTTGGAACTTCTCAGCGCGTTTACTTGGCCATGTCTCGAGAGCAGGTAAACTTCCTATAAAACATTCACTCAGGACGGGGAGCATGTAATTATAAAGGCCTTTCGGCTCAATAAGCATATCCTCGACATATGGATGGGTCCAGATTATCTGCTTTTTGAGTCTTGTAAACTTCTGTGGTAATGCATCCGTCCACCCTTTTCCGAACATATTTTGAACCGACACAATAGAATCGTCAGCCTCGCTGATTCTTTCCACTATAGAAAGGTCACATTCATCTCCTAAAGTCAATTGTCCTGCTCCGTTTGCGTACATCGAAACAGACAGCACCTCAGCAATATCCTGTCCCCCAGGGCCTGCAATCAAAGTTGGCACATTGTTGATATGGGTTGCATACAGAAAAGCAGTGAGCATTGAGCAGAAGTCTGGTTCAATGCTCAACGCACATGACAAATTCTGATAGATTGCATCATATTCATTTCGCCAGCTTTCTGCGAGTTCAATCTCCTCATCCTCATCAGAATATCGGCCACTGGCACTGCTGTATTGCCATGGGGCAGGGTGATTTCCATACGGCAAAGTTGCATTTGACTGAGGCAGAAAAACAGAAATATCCGCAATGAATCCTGCTATATCTTTTTGCGCGTCAGCAATTTTCTGGCGCACTGCGACCAGCGTTTCTTTTCCAATCGATTCATATTGCGCTATCTCTGCAAGTAACCGATCAAGTTCACCTTGTTTTGTGGCAATTTCTGCAAGTAGTTCACTATGCTGCTTTTTTGCAATGGATATTGTTTCTTCCATTTCTGAAACTTCTGCCTCAGCTTTGGCAATTTCAGCAGCATGAGAATTATGCCATTCCACGGATACGGCTTTTTCGCATAATTCTCTTAATTCATCGTGATTCTTTGCAATTTCAGCCAACACATTAACATCGATATCGCCGACTTTAGTCAATGCATCTGCTCGATTAACAAAATCATCAACTGTCTGTTTTGCTTGGTCCAGAGTACAATTTAGTTTTTGAACAATCGCGTCGTACAAAGATTCTCCGCAAATCTTCTCAAGAAGAAGTTTGCAATGTTTCCATTCAGCCTTGGTGGCACCAATACACTCCTTAAACAAAGGCCATGTGGTGCGTTCAAGAATGAGCGTGCGAATAACCTCGTCTGTATTTCCTATTGAAACATATCCAGAAGGCTCTCCCACCTGAAGTGTTTTTAGAAATCTTAGGTTACGATCATCCCAATTATAGATATCCCCGGAGGAAATTGTGTAGCTTGGCAGGGAGTAGACAGTTTCCGAAAGTTTTGCACATCGATCCGAAATGTTGAACTCATTTGCACGACACAGTACGCCTGCGAACTGCCCCCATTTAGGTTCATAGCAAAAAAGTGTATCGCAAAAGTAAGCTTGTGTACGAGCAGTTCCATTCTGAAGTTGTTCAACCACTTCGTCTAAAGACTTTGCCATAAGAACTACTACACGTACCGGCGAGTAGTCTTTGACATAGTACGACTGGACATAGTCAATTGCTGGGTTATCCCTATTAGGAATTGCTGTCCACTCCCAAATACCGACCGTTCCAAGCGCAGTAGGCCCATCGTTGCGGTACAGTCTATCTCTGTTTTCAAAATAGTTATCCGTCCGTTCCGACTTGAATGGTGTATGTAAAATATCATCTTCCACATCTGCTAAACGGTTCAGCCATATACGCCCTTCGTAATCTACTGTAATGTAGCACAGTGATGTGAAGGAAACTTCATTGTCAATCATCATTATCCCTCCCAGGATTATTTTGAATGGTTTTCCTGAGCAAATTTAAAGCTGTACGGGAAATTTCGCCTCGCCGCAAAGCCATGCAGAGCCATTTTTGCGTTTGGGGATATTTCGAGAATTTACTGACAAAACTTCCAACTGCATGCGTTACAGGAATCATCGGGCCAGAGCAAGCACTCAATTTTTTGACAAGCACAGCATCCAGCAACATAACATCCATGTTGACGGTTTCCTGCTCAAAACGAATGGAGCGAATGTAGTCGCAGCCTTGATAAAAATGTATCTCTGTGCCAAATGATAGTTCGTCGATTGTTAAATGCTCCTCGCCAGAAAGCTTGTAGATATATTCGGTCTTACCGTTTCTTTGAACCACAGCCTTCCCATCATACGGGCAATAAACTGATATGCACTTTAATTTAGGGAGTTTTGCATAGCTCTCTTCATTTAGCGTGTTGCCAGAATGATCAGATATGATTATTGCTGGTAACGGCGCCTTTTTGCGCAGGGGTTGCTTTACCAAATAGGAGAATCCCAATGCTCCAGACTTTCCAAGTGAGATTAACTGTTCTCTTTCCCTGGTATAGAGCTTGTATAATTTCCCGTCTTGAGTACCCAGCACATTCGCAGTTGCGGGGTATGATTTCAGTTCGGCATCATCACCGCATAAATAGAAGTAAAATTCCGCTGAGTTGTGGTATATAAAATACGGATCCTGGATGTATGCTGGCCATATAGGATAGAATTTGGTTGGTTTTTCAGTTAAGAAAATAGCATATTTAAGGAAAAACTTTGCGGAGCGTTCTGAAAACTTTTTAATGCGAATTTTATATAAATACCAACTATTGAAAGAGTTTGCGCGCGTTTTGGCTATTTCTATTGCTTCGATATCTGCAGGAAAAGTATATATTGGATGCCGTTGCAATAAATAATAGAAATTTCCGGCATACGCCTTTCCGCCAGATTGTAGAATCTGGCCAGTTCGTCCGTCAAAGAAGGAGCCAGCCTGGTTGATTCCCGGTATATTGTTGGACCAAAATCTTCTTAATTCGGGATTAGCATTTATGTATTCAACACAGTAAATCTGGCTTGGAATAGAGCCAACACTCAAGTAGGTGGTTCCAATCCGCTCAATTCGCTCAAACGAGTACTCATAAACTTGGTGTGAATCTCCGGCTATCTTAATTTTGTCGCAGTGTGCCTTGTTGTCTGGAGGGTAGAAGAACCCTAATTGTAGAGAAAATATCGATCCTGTTACAACAAGGCGCAAAGGCATTATATGGCTGTTAAGTGCTCGTAGCGATCGACCGTAGTTTGGATCAAAAGAGGCTTGGCGTTCGTCGCATTCTTTATTGGGAGAGGCCGGATCATGACGGAAGTGTTGAACATTCATACCAGGGACGGTAAGTAAAACATTTTGTGCACATAATTCACACACAAAATGGCCGCTTCGTGCTGACGCACCATAGGGATACATCTTGCAAGCCTCTTCTACCGTGATACGACGATATCCAATTTTAGAATCCCACACGCATACATGAGTTAATGGCATCCCTCGTCACCCTCGTTCTTGTTACAACGACTCGGAATTGTAAGCCGATGTGTCATCTCTGATAAAATCCATCATTTCTCCTGCATTACAATTCATAACATCTGCAATTTTAAGGAGAACCGATAGATTTACTTCTTGATTTTTGCGAAGTTTAGTGAAGGTAGCAGAAGAAAGTCCTGCACGCTTGCGTAGCTCAGCTTTGCTCATCTCTCGTTCAGCGCAAAGGACCCATAATTTTTTGTAAGTTACTTTCATGGTTTCACCCCGAATAAGAAGGATTTATAAAATTATACTACTACGAACCACATCTGTTTTCAACATATTTCGCTTTTTCGCGAGTTGTTTCGATTGCATGAATTAAAGTTATCGCGAATCTAAACGCTTTTTCTCTGCGAGTGATTTTTAAAATATTTTGTTGGCTATTCCCCTCGTTCTGTGGTATGGTGTGTTGCTACCAGGAGGTGCAACACATGAAAACATTACTCAAGGACCTGTACGACTGCTTTTATACCCCACCTGAGTTTTCGGAGCAGAAGCAGGAAGTGGAAGAATGCCACCAAGCACTGATTAAAGCGTTGGAAAAGCCGGAACGGCGGCTGGTGCTTCGAATCATGGATGCCCAGAGTCTGATGGCGGAGGAACGCTCCATCGACAGCTTTATCTCTGGATTCGAGCTGGCGTGGCAGCTCTCCATGGAACTGAATCAATATGAAAAAGAGCGCTCAGTCTCTCGCTGTACAGCGAAGAGATCGAGCGCTCTTTCCATGTCCGGAAAGGAGGAAGCAACATGAAGAAACGAATCATCACTGTCGCAGCGTTCGCCGCCTGTCTGGCCCTGTGTGCCGCTGTGTGGCCACGGAACGAACCTGCTGGGGAAACACCCGCACTGTCCACGCCAGCCGCTGTAATCGCCACACAGCCCGAAGCTCCGAAGATGCCGGAAATGAAAGAAGTTATAACGCCAGAGGAAGAAAAGTCGGAAGCAACACTGCAGGAACTGGTCGAGGAAGCTGACATTGTCCCGGAGCCATCGCCCGTTCAAACACCCCCAGAGAGTGAAGTACAGGCTTCCCCTGAACAGGATGCCACACCACAGCAAGAACCAGAGCCTGCCTCAGCTTCACATGAAAGCACTTCAGACAACATGGTCTATGTGCCGGGCTTCGGCTGGATAGAAAGCCAAGGACCCAACCATGCGGAATACGCCGAGGATATGTACGAGAACGGCAATAAAATCGGGATCATGGGATAAATGAAAAGCAGTACGGTATCAGGACAAAGCCTGGTGCCGCACTGCTTATTCTGCTTCCTGCTCCAATGCGTCGCTGAAAATCTCATGGACATGGATCAGAGAAACAACTTCACAGAGAAACCGCTCCGTCAGTTCCTTTTCGTCCATCCAGGTGGTCTGCGGCGGCACATAGTAACCGGAATCAGCCTCTGCATCCGCTCTGGCCTTGCGAATCGCTTTCTGGATAGAGAGCCACTGACCGTAAGCACCATCGTTCAACTGTTTTTTCAGTTTCCGGATGGCGGCCTTATATGCTTTCTCCGCACCACTGGGTCCGTTGTAGTTGAGCCGGATGGCCAGTTCCTGAAAGGTCATGCCCTGCTCATTGGGCTGGCCGATCCCCAGATAACAGCGCACCAAATTCAGCTCTCTGGGGCTCAGCACTTCCTCCATACGCTGGAGGAGCAACGTCCGCCGCACGAAGCGGTCGTAGGCCTTGGCGGGGTCACCATCACAACCAAGATCAAATACACGCTCGCCTAAAGACTCGATCTGAAACACGGTACGGTATTCCCCCAGCAGACGCTTGGCTACTTTGGCGGAGACCGCTAGTTTCTCTTGAATGGTGGTCAGAAGATCTGCTTCAGCGTCCTGCTCGTGTGTAGCACAGAGGAAAGCCACCTGGCGTAGCTGGTAGTAGCGATCCAGCGGGAGGGACAGAGAAAAAGAACTTTGGGCGGAGCAGTCCCGCATGGCTGTTTCAATGGCAGGAGTGGCGTAGGTCAGCAGCCTGGTTCCCATGGATGGCTCAAACCGCTGTGCCGCGTCCAGCAGTGCCAGCGCACCCTCTTGCTTAAGATCGTCCACCAGAAAATCCTGAGAAAATTGTTCGCAGTAGCTTGCGGCCAGCATAGTCAGGTATCCCTCATTCTGGGAAAGCAGAAGTGAAGCGGCCTCTGAATCGCCTTCCTGTATGCGCTGGGCAAGTTCCTCATTGCTGGGGCACGGAGCGTCACAGAGGTACATGCTCATGGCTTGTCCTCCCGGGCAAGCCGCGCTCTCGCCTGAGCATAAAGCGTCTCCTGCTCCATGTCGTGGACATAGTCTCCGGCAGCGTAGTCGTTGTCCATAAGCGCCCGGTCCCGATAGGTCTCCGCGAGATACAGCGCCTCCCGGCGCAGCTCATCCGAGATTTTTCCTCTCTGGTGATGCTTGCGGATGGTGTTGGTGCGGGTACTGAACAGGCGGTAGACAGGATGCTGCTTGTTCTGCTCCTTCTGGTGCATCATTGCGCCGTACTGGCGGCAGGTCAGGCGGCTGTCCTGGGGCGCCATGCCGCCGCAGTATTTGGGTCTGTGTCCATTGCGGGTCAGAAAATAGTGTTCGCAGTTCTGGCACACACAGGGAGCATGCCCGTGGTGAAGGCCGTTCATCAGATCAAAGCAGTAAAGCTGCATGATGCTGTGAAAGCGGACACGCTGGACGAACACCATTTTCTCCTTCTGATTAGGGTTCCTGGCAAATACATATGAGGACTCCATGACGGGAGATACGGTGAATTTTTCGATCTCCGGCATGGGGAGCGCCTCCATCACATGCCAGAAATCATCGCTGGCAAAACAGTCGTGGGCGGCGATGGCAAAGAAGGTCTCATTCCGCTCCTTGAGACGAGACAGATATCCCCGTTCAAAATAGTCCGCCGCTACAACAAAATGATAGATGCCAAGGGGGATAGCAAATGCAGCAGTCAGGTAGCGGATGAAAAAGTCCCAATAGGGCGACTCTGTATCCATCAGGACATCCACCATGCTCTCACAGAAAACTTTGTCCAGCACCTCCTGTTCTCCACTTCGATCCAAAAAGCAATATGGCGGGTAGGTCCACAGGATATCCAGCAGGGCAGAGACATCCGTCCGTACCTGCGGAAGTAGCTTGGCAAAGGCGTCCCGATTCGCTTTCATGAGTGCCTCCACTTCATAGCTGATAGCGCCGCCGTAATGGATCAGGGAATAAAACGTCTCCTGTTTTTGGTTCAGGATGTTCGCCGCAAAATATCCGGCGGGATAGGATTTCTCATTCAGAAAGACCTGGTCCTTCCATATATCCAGTGTGATGTGCTGCAGATTATTGTTCTGCCTGATCCCCAGCGGCATGTGTCCCACTCCTGTCCTATATCTGTTTTGGGCCTGTCTCGCGATACTCTCATTTTATCAAAAACAAAAGAATAATCAAGTGAAAGGACACAAGACGCTGGGGCTAAAAGCGGCCTGTGCATCTGTCAAGTAAAAGTAGACACAAAAAAGCGCAGCTAACAGAAGCCCAGTT
>OWJB01000268.1_pt1 | contig 22227 bp, 25 predicted proteins | sample 1732861 | NCBI WGS metagenome assembly OWJB01 (sample SAMN05065762, study PRJEB22554) | human gut metagenome | biome: ENVO:2100002; feature: ENVO:00000062; material: ENVO:00002003 | host: Homo sapiens | place: USA
CGAGATTACTACGCGTCTCGTGGGCTCGGAGATGTGTATAAGAGACAGCCCCAGCCCCGTGACGCTACCCGCGCCGAAAAGGAAGAGATTGTATATCTCAATCTTTCGGAGCTGTTCCCGTTCAAAGACCATCCTTTTGGGGTGCGGGACGATGCGGAAATGAAAGGGCTTGTGGAGTCCGTCAAGGACAACGGCGTACACCAGCCCGCGCTGGTACGTCCCCGCGAGGGCGGCGGCTATGAAATCATCGCGGGCCACCGCCGCCAGCGGGCCAGTGAGCTGGCCGGGTTTGGGAATATGCCCTGTATCATCCGCAACATGACGGATGACGAGGCCATCCTCGCTATGACGGACGACAACCTGCGCCACCGGGAAAAGATTTTGCCGATGGAAAAGGCGCAGTCGCTGAAGATGCAGGTGGAGGCCATCAGCCACCAGGGGTCAAAGCTGGAGGGCGTGGCCGCCGGGGACGTGGGGAAACGCTCCACGGAAATCGTGGGGGAGCGCAACGGCATGAACTACAAGCAGGTGCAGCGGTATATCCGGCTGACCGAGCTCGTGCCGGAGCTCCAGTCTATGGTGAACGAGAAAAAGCTGTCTTTCACCCCCGCCGTGGAAATCTCGTTCATCAAGCCCAAGAACCAGAGGTTCATCGCCGTTTCCATTGAGGGCGAGCAGGCGTCCCCCTCGCTCTCCCAGGCCCAGGAGCTCCGCAAGCTGGATAAGGACGGGAAACTGAACGGCGATGTGATTGACGGCATTTTGAGCCGCGAAAAAAAGGAGGTAGACAAGGTGATTATTTCCGCCGCTGAACTGGGGAAGTATTTCGGCAAGGATGCCACGCCCCGGGAGATGAAAGACCAGATTATGTCCCTGCTGGACGCATGGAAAGAGAAACAGCCCCCGGAGCGCACCGCCCCGGAGAAAAAGACCGACCGGGAAAAGTAAGCCTTGAGACAATTTGTCCCAAGGCTTTTCTCTTTCCCGCGCCCCTCCCCCGCGCCTTGCATGGCGTTCTTTTTAGAGAGGGGCTCTGGTGGTATATCCCCCGTCGCCGCCTACTACTGAGCACAGCCGGGAGTGGGCAGTCAAGGGGCGGAACGCCCGCCGCCTGCGGCGGCTTGCCCTTGACGGCCCGCCCCGGCTGTGCCACCCCTCCCGGCGCGGCGGGGGATATATCCTCCAGAGCCGCCCCCTTTCCCATGAATGGGAAAGGGCGGGGGGATTGGGTTGAACGACAACTATTAAAATATCGGAGGTAAACGACTATGAAACGACCCCTTGCTTACATCACCGCCGCATGGTACGGCGGCGACAGCGAAAACGCGGAGCTGGCCGCGCAGTATTGCCGCTCCGTCTATGAGGCGGGCTTTGCCCCCATCTGCCCGGCCCTGTTCCTGCCCCTTTTCCTTAATGACGCGGTTCCCGAGGAACACAAGAGCAGCATCGACATCGGGCGCGACTTGCTCCGGCGCTCCCGGGTGCTGGTGGTGTGCGGGCATACCGTCACCGAGTCCATGAAGAACGACATCGCCGTGGCCCAGCGGCTGGGCATCACCGCCACCACGCTGGAGGGCATCCTGACCGTCAAGGGCCAGGGCCGCCGCTGACGTGGCCGCGCTGTTCGAGGCGTACATCACCAACTTGGGGAAATACAACGAGGGCGAGCTGGTGGGGGAAACGCTGAAATTCCCCACCAGCCCCCAGGCGGTGGAGGCGCTGCTGAAAAATATTGGGGTGGACGGCATACGCTATGGGGAATTTTTCATCACCAGCTTTGACGGCGATGTGCTGGGGCTCTATGACTATCTGGGCGAGTATGAAAATCTGGACGAGCTGAACCATCTGGCCTGCCTGCTCTCGGAGCTCCCCCAAAGTGAGATTGAGAAATTCGAGGCCGCGCTCCATATCGGGGCGCATACCTCCAGCGTGGCGGACATCATCAACCTTGCGGAAAATCTGGACAGCTTTGAGTTCTACCCGGAGATTGAAAGCGAGGACGATTTGGGCCGCTACTATGCGGAGGACTTGGCGATACCCGCCGAGCTGAAAGACTATTTTGACTATGAGGCATACGGGCGGGACGTATCCATCAACGAGGGCGGCCACTTTGCCCCCGGCGGCTACATCGTCCAGACTGGCGATATTAAGGAAGTCTATCACGGGATAGAGGACATTCCCAAGGAGCACAAGGTTTTTGCCCTCCCCCGGCTTTCCATCCGGGAGCAGATGGCCGCCTACAAGGAAGTGATTGACCGTTCCTCTCTGGAGGCTGAACGCAAGCACCCGGAAACAGGCCGGGAGGAGCGGTGACTTCGAGACAAAATGTCCCAAAGGCCGGAGGGCCTATCCAACCATGAAAGGAGGCGGTTTTGATTGATTGACGAGGATGTTTCCCGGCGCACCATCGCGCTATCCATACGGACGGGAAAGCTGACGGCCCGGGGGCTGGCCTATGTGCTCCAGGCGGCTGGCCGGAAGATACAAAAGGAACGCCGGGCCCACCAGACGCCCCACGGCAGGCAGTCCGTGAAAAAGCTGATGGCCCACGGCGCGGCCACCAACAGCATCGAGCTCACCGGGGCCCCAAAGGAGTTTGACCGGGTGGCCCGGAAGTGGAATGTGGACTACGCCTTTTACAAGACCGGGCCGGACAAGTACCTGCTGTTCTTCAAGAGCGGGCAGGCGGACGCTATCACCGCTTGTTTCGGGGAGTATTCCCGCCGGGTGCTGAACAAGGCCAAAACCGACCGCGTACCCATCCGGGAACAGCTCAGACGGGCCGCCGCCGAGATACTGCATAACCCCGCCCACAAGAAAGAACGTATAAAGGAGGCCGCCCATGAGGACAGATAAGCTGAAAAAGTACCTATTGCCGAACCTGCCCTATCTGTTCATCGGCTGGGCCTGCCTAAAGGTGGGGACGGCCTACCGTCTGGCGGCGGGGGCGGATTTGGCCCACAAGCTGGTGGGGATGGTGGCGGCCCTCGGCCCGGCCTTTGCCGACTTCGCGCCGGGGCTCAATCCCTTTGACTGGCTGGCGGGCATCGTGGGGGCCGTGGCTATCCGGCTGATAATCTACCAGAAAAGCAAGAAAGCCCAAAAGTACCGCCGGGACGAGGAGTACGGCTCCGCCCGTTGGGGGACGGAAAAGGACATCAAGCCGTTTACCGACCCCAAGTTTGAGAACAACATCATCCTCACCGGGACGGAATTTCTCACCACCAACACCCGGCCCGCCGTCCCCGCCAACGCCCGGAACTTGAATTGCTGTGTGGTCGGTTCCTCCGGCTCCGGCAAGACCCGGTTCTGGCTCACGCCCCAGCTTTTGCAGGCCCATAGCTCCTATGTGGTGGTAGACCCCAAGGGCGGGGTGCTGGAGCAAGCCGGGTATTTCCTGCAAAAGAAAAAGGGCTATAAAATCAAGGTTTTCAACAGCATCGACTTTTCCAAGTCCATGCACTATAACCCGCTGGCCTATATCCGCAACGAGGCCGACATTCTGAAATTTGTAAATACGCTGATAGCCAACACCAAAGGCGAGGGCAAGGAGGGAGATCCGTTCTGGACAAAATCAGAAACGCTCCTATACTGCGCCCTTATCGCCTATATCATTTTCGAGGGCCCGGACGAGGACAAGAACATGAACACCCTCGTTGACATGATTTCCGGCATGGAGGTCAAGGAGGACGATGACGATTTTATGAACGCGGTGGACTATATGTTCGCCGGGCTGGAAAAGCGCAAGCCGGACTGTTTCGCGGTCAAGCAGTACAAAAAGTACAAGCTGGCCAGCGGCAAGACCGCCCGCTCCATACTTATTTCATGCGGCGCGAGGCTGGCCCCCTTTGACATCCCCCAGCTCCGGGAGATTATGAGCTATGACGAGATGGAGCTTGACAAGCTGGGGGACAGACGGACGGCGGCGTTCTTCATCATCAGCGATACCGACACGACCTATAACTTCATCGTGGCCCTTGCCTTTTCGCAGATGTTCAACCTGCTTTGTGAAAGGGCGGACAACGTACACGGGGGCCGCCTGCCCCACCATGTGCGGGTGCTGTGGGACGAGGCCGCCAACACCGGGCAGGTTCCGAACCTCGAAAAGCTGGTGGCGGTCATCCGCTCCCGGGAGGTGAGCCTGACGCTGTTCTACCAGCAGTTAGCCCAATGCAAGGCCATCTACGATAAAAACGCGGAAACCATTTTAGGCAACATGGACAGCGTGGTATTCCTCGGGGGCCGTGAGGCCAGCACCATCAAGGAAATTTCCGAGAACTGGCTGGGGAAAGCGACTATCAGTATGCAGACCGAGGGCCGCTCCAAAGGGCAATCTGAAAGCTACAACCAGAACACCCAGCGGCTGGGCCGGGAGCTTATGACCCCCGCCGAGCTTGCCACCATGCCCGGCGACAGGTGCATCCTGCAACTGCGGGGCCTGCCGCCGTTCTATTCCAAAAAGTACGACTTGAAACTGCATCCCAACTACCGATATACGGCGGAGGCGGACAAAAAGAAGAACGCCTTTTCGCTGGAGCGGCTGATAAACCGCCGCATGAAAACGCTCAATCCCAACGAGCAGTACACCGTGTACGAGGCGGCTGTGCCGGACGAAACGCCCATAGACGAGGACGAGGACATCCTCAACTATGACGATTTGGACGACCCGGACGCTTTTGTATAAACTTTGGGACAAAACGTCCCAAAGCGTCACTTGCCGCTGAATATGGCGGCTTTTTTGTGCCCGGGGACAATCCCCGGAGAAATGGAGGACTATATGGCATTTTTCGCATCCGCTATCACCACTTTGCAGACCCTCGTTATCGCGTTGGGCGCGGGCCTCGGCGTTTGGGGCGTTGTCAACCTGCTGGAGGGCTACGGCTCGGACAATCCCGGTTCCAAGAGCCAGGGCATGAAACAGCTTATGGCTGGCGGCGGCATCATCGTCATCGGCACGACCCTTATCCCCTTGCTGTCGGGCCTGTTTTAAGGGCGGCGGCTTATGGACTTTCTCACCGACTGGCTCACGGACTGGCTGAAAGAGCTACTGATTGGCGGCATCATGGGGAACCTTGAGGGGCTCTTTGATACCGTCAATGCCCAGGTCGGAGAGATTGCGGCGCAGGTGGGAACCACCCCGGCGGCATGGAACGCCGGGGTGTTCTCCCTTATCCGCCAGCTTTCCGAGACGGTGATTTTACCCATCGCCGGGCTGGTGCTGACCTTTGTAGCCACCTATGAGCTGATACAGATGCTCCTTGAAAAAAACAATATGCACGAGGTTGACGTGGCGAACCTCTACAAATGGATGTTCAAGACCGCGTGCGCGGTGCTGATACTCTCCAACACGTTCAATATCGTGATGGCCGTCTTTGACGTGTCGCAGAACGTGATTTCCCGCTCTGCCGGGCTTATCCGGGGCTCCACGGCGGTTTCCCCGGATATGCTGAATAACCTCCAGGCCACGCTGGAGGGGATGGACTTGGGCCCGCTCTTGGGGCTGTGGCTCCAGTCCTCAGTTATCGGGCTCACCATGCAGGCGCTGGGCATCATCATCTTCGTGCTTGTCTATGGCAGGATGATTGAGATATACCTGCTGACCAGCCTTGCGCCCATCCCCGTGGCGACCCTCTCCAACCGGGAGGTGGGCGGCATGGGCCAGAACTACCTAAAATCCCTTTTCGCCGTGGGCTTTCAAGGGATGCTGATTTTAGTCTGTGTCGGCATCTATGCGGTGCTGGTGCAGGGCATCGCCGCCGGGGGCGACCCCATCGGCGCGATATGGGGAACCGTGGGCTATACGGTGCTCCTTTGTTTCATGCTGTTCAAGACCGGGACAATCGCCCGCAGCATCTTCGGGGCCCACTGATTTAGCGGCACTTCGGGACAATTTGTCCCAAAGGCCCGGAGAGGAGGTGCGCTGTGCCGAGGCGGTATAAGCTGGGCCCGGACGGTGAGATGCGCCGGGCATGGGGCGGCAAGCTCCCGGAGGAATTTGACCAGCGGGATATGCTGGCGTTCATGGCTGAAACCGACCTGCAACTGCAAGGGGCGGTATCAGCGGAAACCCTGTCCGCGATACACGCGGCAGGCTACGACTATAAGGGCGGGGCGGTCATCCCCCGTCCCGGAAAGGAGGATTTATCTATGGCGAACACACAGACGGCGGTGCAGACCGCCGAGGAGCTGGCGGCGGCCCAGGCGGAAATGCGCCGTCTGATTTTCGAGGCCCCCATCGCGGAGCTGGCACAAAGCCAGGGCATCAGCGTGGACGAGGCCGTGGCCCTCCGGGTGGAGCAGAACCTCGCCGCCGCCACTATCCCCATCGAGGTGTCGGTGCGGCCCATCGAGCCCCAGGGCAAGCTGATTGGCTTTGCCAGCGTCAACTTCGGCGGCGTGGTGGTGGACGACTTCAAGGTGGTGAACGGGCAGAACGGCGTTTTTTTGGGCGCTCCCTCAAAGCCAGACCCCACCAGCAGGTCGGGCTACCGGGCCACGGTGCGTATCAATGACCGGGCCACCCAGGAGCGGCTGAACGCGGCGGGGGTGCAGGCTTACAACATGGCGGTGGAGAAACTGCTGGCCCGGGCCGAGGCGGTGCGCCCCGCGCCCATCCGGGAGCAGATGGATAAGGCGGGAAAGGAGGCCGCGCAGAAAAATGCCGCCCGCTCCGCCCCGGCAAAGGGGAAGGAGGGGCGGGATGGCAGATAGCCCGGCTTTGGGACAGAATGTCCCGAACCTCAGACCGGAACCCTCCGGGCTCTACCTTATGGACGGCATCGCGGGCCTGCGCTCCCTCCCGGAGCACTCAGTCGATATGCTCCTGACCGACCCGCCCTACGGCACGACCCGCAACTATTGGGACGTGCCTTTGCCGCTCCCGGCGCTGTGGGAGGCGGTGCGCTGGGCGGTCAAGCCCTCCGGGGCGGTGCTGTTCTTCGCGCAGTGCCCTTATGATAAAGTGCTGGGCGCGTCCAACCTCCCCATGCTCCGCTATGAATGGGTGTGGTACAAGAGTCGGTGTACGGGATTTCTGAACGCCCGCCGCGCCCCGCTGAAAAAGACGGAGAACATTCTGGTATTTTACCAAAAGCTCCCCTTATACAACCCGCAGTTTGAACAGGGCAAGCCCTACAAAAAGATTGCGTCCCACCGCGACCAGAGCCCCAACTATGGGAAGTTCGTCCGCTCCGGCAGCGGCTCGGAGGACGGGCGGCGGTTCCCGGGGAACCTGCTTTCATTCCAGACCGTGGCCCATACCGTCCACCCTACCCAAAAGCCCGTGGAGCTGTGCGAGTATCTGATAAAGACCTACACCGCCCCCGGCGAGGTGGTGGCGGACATCTGCGCGGGCTCCGGCACGACTGCGGTGGCCGCCGTCAACACGGGCCGGGAGTTCATCTGCTTTGAGACGGCTCCGGCCTTTTACGGCCCGGCCACGGAGCGCATCATGCAGGCGCGGGCGGCGGTGGCCGCTGGCGGAAAGGGGGTGTGACTATCGGAAGATACAGCGTGATATACGCCGACCCGCCGTGGCGGTACGCCCAAAAGGGCCTGCAAGGTGCGGCGGAGCGGCACTACCCCACGATGGGGATTGAGGAATTATGCGCGTTGCCCGTGGCGGAATTGGCGGCCCCGGACAGCGTTCTTTTTTTGTGGGCCACGTTCCCCCAGCTCCCGGAGGCCCTGCGGCTTATCAAGGCGTGGGGCTTTCAGTATAAGTCTGTGGGCTTTGTCTGGCTGAAAAAGAACAGAAAAGCGGATAGCTGGTTCTACGGGCTGGGCTTTTGGACGCGGGCCAATGCGGAGGTGTGCCTGCTGGCGACCCGTGGGCATCCCCGGCGCAAGGCTCCCAACGTCCACCAGTTCATCATCTCCCCTATCGAGGGCCACAGCAAAAAGCCGGACGAGGCCCGGGAGAAAATCGTGGCCCTTATGGGGGACGTGCCCCGCGTGGAGCTGTTCGCCCGCCAGACGACCCCCGGCTGGGACGTGTGGGGGAACGAGGTGGAGCCCACGGCGGGACTTCGGGACATTTTGTCCCAAAGGAAAGGAGGCTAAAAATGCCCTATGTGAATGTACCTAACGACCTATCGAAAATCAAGACAAAGATTGCTTTCAATCTGACGAAACGCCAGCTTGTGTGTTTCGGCGGCGCGGCCCTTGTGGGAGTCCCCTCCTACCTGCTGGCCCGGAACGCGCTGGGGAACACGGCGGCGCTCTTTCTGATGCTGGGCATCATGCTCCCGGCGTTTTTGCTTGCGATGTACGAGAAAGACGGCCTGCCGCTGGAAAAGGTGGTGAAGAACATCATCCGGGCCAAGTACCTGCGGCCCGGCGTGAGGCCCTACAAGACCGGGAATATCTACGCGCCCTTTACCGGGCAGGCGGGAAAGGAGGCAGTGAATGGAAAACCGAAAAAACAGGCGCGGCAATAGGGCGGCCCTCTCCGCCCAGCAGTCCATCCCCTATGTGGCGATGCACCCGGACGGCGTGTGCCAGCTCCCCGGCGGGCTCTATACAAAGACCGTGGAATATGAGGACATCAACTATTCCGTGGCATCCACCGAGGATCAGTCCGCGATATTCAGCGGGTGGAGCGCGTTCCTCAACTACTTCGACAGCGCCCTCCCCGTCCAGCTCTCCTTTATCAACCGCCGCTCCCACTCCACCAGCCGCTATGAGGTGAACATCCCCGCCCAGGCGGACGACTTTGACAGCATCCGGGGCGAGTTCGTGGGGATGCTGAAACGCCAGATTGCCCGCTCCAACAACGGCATCGAACGCTCCAAATATATCACGTTCGGAGTCCCCGCCGGGGGGATTGCCGAGGCCCGGCCCCGGCTTGACCGGGTGGAGGCGGACGTGATGGGGAACCTCCACCGGCTGGGCGTTCCCTCGTCCTCTCTGGACGGGCGGGAGCGGCTGGCCCTCTTACACGGCCAGATGCACCCCGGGCGGCGGGAACCGTTCCGCTTTTCGTGGGCGGATATTTCCAAGACGGGCATGGGGACAAAGGACTTCATCACCCCCAGCGGCGGCTTTGACTTTAGGGGCTCCCGGTTCTTTAGGGTGGGCGGCTTTTGGGGCGCGGCGTCCTATCTCCAGATTTTGGCGTCCGAGCTCTCCGACCGCCTTTTGCGGGAAATTCTGGAGCTTGACGCGGAGCTCACCGTCACCATGCACATCCAGACCGTTGACCAGCTCAAGGCGATAAAGACCATCAAGGGGAAAATCTCGGACATCGACAAGATGAAAGTGGAGGAGCAGAAAAAGGCCGTCCGCGCCGGGTATGACATGGATATTCTTCCCCCCGACCTTATCACCTTTTCCAAGGACGCGGCGGAGCTGCTGGGGGATTTGCAGTCAAGGAACGAGCGGATGTTCCTTTTGACGTTCACCGTCATCAACCTCGCCCCCACCCGCCAGCGGCTGGAGAATGACGTGTTCACCGTCTCCGGCATCGCGCAGAAATACAACTGCGCCCTAAAGCGGCTGGACTGGCAGCAGGAGCAGGGCTTTATGTCCTCGCTGGCCCTCGGCTACAATGACGTGCAGATACAGCGGGGCATGACCACAAGCTCCACCGCGATTTTCATTCCCTTTATGACGAGGGAGCTCCGCATGGGCGGGCAGGCCCTCTACTACGGCATGAACGCGCTTTCCCACAACGTCATCATGGCCGACCGGAAAAAGCTGAAATCCGCTAACGGGATGTACCTCGGCTCCACGGGCTCCGGCAAGAGCTTTGCCGCCAAGCGGGAATTGATAAACGTCTTTCTGGCGACCCAAGACCGCATCGTTATCGTTGACCCGATGGGGGAATATTCCCCGCTGGTGCGGCGGCTGGGCGGGCAGGTCATCGAGATAGCCCCGGACAGCCCCCACCACATCAACCCGATGGATATTGAGATGGGCATGAATGACGAGGACAGCCCGCTGTCTATGAAAGCGGACTTTCTTCTTTCCCTCTGTGAGCTGGTGGTGGGCGGCAAGGACGGACTGCAACCCATAGAGAAAACCGTCATCGACCGCTGTGTGCGGCTGGTGTACCGGGAGCTTGCGCTGGGGCTGGAGGGCGCAAAGATGCCCTTGCTCCAGGACTTGTACGAGGAGCTCTTGAAACAGCCGGAGCCGGAGGCAAAACGCGTGGCGACTGCCCTTGAGCTCTACTGTACGGGCTCACTGAACCTTTTCAACCACCCGACCAACGTGGACTTGAGCTCCCGGGTGGTGTGCATCGTCTTAAAAGGGCTGGGGGAGAACCTCCGCAAGATTGCGATGCACGTCACCAACGAGTTTGTCACCTCGGCGGTGAACGCCAACTACCAGAACGGCGCGGCGACATGGTGCTACTTTGACGAGTTCCACATCCTGCTCCGCGACCCGCTGACCGCCAGCTACTTTGTGGCGGTGTGGAAGATGCTCCGTAAAAAGGGCTGTGTGCCCTCGGCCCTCACGCAGAACGTGAAAGACCTTTTGGCCAGCCGGGAGATTGAGAACATACTGGACAACACCGACTTCCTTGTTCTGCTCTCCCAGGCCCAAAGCGACCGGGCCATCATCGCAAAACAGCTCGGCATTTCCGAGCACCAGCTCTCCTATATCACCCACAGCAATTCCGGCGAGGGCCTGCTGTTCTATGGGAATGTGACGATACCCTTTGTTGACCGTTTCCCCAAGGGTGAGATTTACAACCTGCTCACCACACGCCCGGAGGACATAGCCAATGACCAGAGGAACGAATAGCGCTGGGCCCGCCGGGGACAAAGGCACTTCGGGACAAAATGTCCCAAAGCCCCCGAAAGGCTTGAAGAACAAAAAATCCAAGTTCCGCATGGAAAGCGAACACGAAAAAATCAGCAAGTCCAAGCTCCGCATGGAGCGGCGGGAGGATAAGCTGAACCGAGCCCGGAAAAAGCTGGAGGGCAAAAAGCCCCCGAAACCCAGGGGCCCGGTGCGCCGGGCGCTGGGGGCCGCCGGGTGGAGCGCCCACGGCTTTGTGCATGGCAAGATTTACGAGGTGGAGCATGAAAACGTGGGAACCGAGGGGGCCCACCGTTCCGAGTTGGTGGGCGAGGCCGTCCTCCGGCAGGGGACGCGGTACGCAAAAAAGCGCATCCGGGAGCACCCGGCCCGGGCCGTCCATAAGGCGGAGGCGCAGTACATCAAGGCCCGGGCGGACTACCAGTTCCGGGTGGCGGCCCAGGAGAACCCGGAGCTTGCAAGGAATGTTGTCACCCGCTACTGGCACAAGCAAAAGCTGAAAAAGCAGTACGCCAAACAAGCGCGGCAGGCGGCGAAACAGACCGCGAAACAAGGGGCAAAGGCCGCCGGAAAGACTGCCGCCGCCACGGAAAAGCTGGCGGAGCGGGCCGTGGGCTTTGTGAAACGGCATCCCGTGGGGGTGCTTATCGCGCTGGCCTGCGCGGTGCTCGTCCTCTCCCTCCAGTCCTGCGCGTCCTCCCTCGTCTCTCTGGGGAACGCCGCCGCAGGCGCGGTGGGGGCCACCACCTACCCCGCCGAGGACGGGGATATGCTGGGGGCCGAGGCCGCCTACTGTTCGCTGGAGGCGGAGCTCCAGAATTATCTGGATACCTATGAAAGCACCCACGACTATGACGAGTACCATTACGATTTGGACGCCATCGAACACGACCCCTATGTGCTGATTTCTCTATTGAGCGCATGGCATGAGGGGGAGTGGACGCTGGCGCAGGCCCAGCCTACCTTGCAGATGCTCTTTGACCGCCAGTACACGCTGACCGAGAACGTGGTGCATGAGGTGCGCTACCGGACGGAAACAAGGACGGGGACGCGAACCGTCACCGACCCCGTGACCGGGGAGAGCTCCACCGAGGACTATGAATACACGGTGCAGGTGCCCTACGATTACTACATCTGCACCGTGACGCTGGATAACTTCAACCTGTCCCATCTCCCGGTCTACATCATGGGGGAGGAAAAGGTTTCCCGGTACTCCCTCTATATGGCAACGCTGGGGAACCGGCCCGACCTCTTTCCCGGCTCGTCCTATGTGGGCAGGTACACCAACCCGCCCACGGACTATGAAGTGCCGGAGGCGTATCTGTCCGATGAAACATTCGCGGCGATGCTCTTCGAGGCGGAGAAATACCTCGGCTATCCCTATGTATGGGGCGGGAGCTCCCCGGCCACGTCCTTTGACTGCTCCGGCTTTGTGTCGTGGGTAGTCAATCATTCCGGCTGGAACGTGGGGCGGCTGGGGGCCCAGGGGCTTTACAACATCTGCACCCGGACGGGCTCACCCCGGCCCGGCGACCTTGTTTTCTTCAAGGGAACCTATGACACGCCGGGAGTCTCCCACTGTGGCATCTATGTGGGGGACGGGATGATGATACACTGTGGCGACCCTATCAGCTATGCCAACTTGAACAGCAGCTACTGGCAGGCCCACTTCTACGCCTACGGGCGTTTACCATGAAAAAGGAGGTTTTCAATGGCGACAAGCAAGAGCGCAAAAATCATGGCCGAGATGGAAAAGGTCAAGGCCAAAATCAGCGACCAGCAGGCCCGGCTGAAAGAGCTGGAACAGAAACACAAGGAGGCCGAGAACGAAGAGATTGTGGACATCGTGCGGGGCATGAGCATTTCCCTTGAGGAGCTCCCGCTGGTGCTCCAGCGCATCAAGGCCGGGGACGCTTTGGGACAAAATGTCCCGAAGTCCGTCGGGCCGGAAAAGGAGGACGCGGAATGAAACTGAAAAAGTATCGTGTGTTGGCGGCGGCTCTGTGCGCCGCTTTTTTGATGTGCGGCATCACCACCACGGCCTACGCCGGGGGCGGCGAGGAATGGGAGGACGGTACGGGCGGTACATCGTGGGAGGGGCTTGACCCGGTGGAGCCCACCGAGCCCCCGGCCACCCCGGAGCCTGAGCCCAACCCGTTCACCCCGGACGGCCAGGGGACGATGGTGGATAACGCCACCGACCAGGACGGCAAGGAATTTTTCACCATCATGGCGGCGGACGAGTCCGTGTTCTATCTGGTGATTGACCGCCAGCGGGAGACGGAGAATGTCTACTTTCTGAACGCCGTCACCGTGGCCGACCTTATGGCCCTTGCGGAGCCCTCCCCGGAGGCCGTCCCCGAACCGCTCCCGGAGCCGGAGCCCGAACCCACCACCGAGCCGGAGGAACCCGAGCCCGAACCGGAAAAATCCGGCGGGGCCGGGACGCTCTTGGCTGTCTTGGCGGTGCTGGCCCTCGGCGGCGGGGCCGGGTGGTACTTCAAGATTTACCGCCCGAAACAGCAGGCCGCTGCGCCCGGCGAGGACTTTGACGAGGCGGAGGAATACGGCGAGGACTATGGCGGTGAATATGACGACCTCCCCCCGTGGGATGAGGACGGGGAAGAAACGGAGGGCGGCGAATGAATTTCACAGCGAACCCTTTGGAACGGGAAATGAAACGCCGCCCACGGCCCCAGGCGCCCCGCCCGGATAAGCCCCCCGAGGGCTCCCGGTGCTGTGGCTGTCCCTACTGGCGCGGCATCCCCTGCGGCTCCTGCTTTCAGTCCCTCTTGGGCAGGCCGGGCGGGAGGTGATGCTTTGCGTGAGCTGACCCGTGAAGAAAAGGCGGCCATCCGCTCCCTTGTCACAAAATGGTGCGCCAACTATGACCGGGAATACGGCTGTCTGCCCCTCGACTGCGAGTGCTATATGCTGGGGAAATGCTGGACGGGGGCCTACTGCCGCTACTTCCGGGAGGCGGTGCTCCCCTTAAATCCGGCGCTGGAGGCCGCCCTCAATACCGAGGGGCCTGCCCCGGAAATCCGGCCTTGCCCCATCTGCGGGCGGCCTATCCCCATAGACGGACGGCGGCGGTATTGTTCGGCGGCCTGCGGCGCGGCGGCGCTCCGCCTGCAAAAGCGGTCTTATATGCGTAAAAAGCGGGGCTGGGGTGTGGAAAATTAGGCCCTATGAAACCCGCTGTTTTCAAGGCGTTCCGGGGCCGTTTCCGGGGTAGGCTGATACATTCCATAGCCTGCCCCGGTTCTGCCCCGATGCTTTCCACATTTTTTGAAAGGAGGCAACCGTGGAAAAAGCGAAAGAATACAAGTATTATTCCACCCAGCGGCCCGTTGACATCGGCACGTTCCCCAAGGATAAGGACAACCCGCCTATTCGGATCGAAAACTATGAGGGCCGGATTTGGGTGGAGAACGATACCCGGCTGGCGTGGGGCGAGCTGGCCTATGCCCGGCCGCTCTCGGAAAAGGAGCTTTATAACTACGAGCTCAAGCCCTCCCGCGACAACCCCGATATGCGGCGGCTGATGGATGCCCAGGCCCAGGTGGTGGGGAAATGGGAGGACGAGGGCCGCGTCCCCGAGGGAAAGCGGCTGACATGGTTCTACCCGGATTTTGGGTGCTATGTGGTGAAAGAGTTTGTCTCCCCGGAGCGGCTGGCCGAGTGCGCCCGTGGGGTGGAGCTCCAGCGGGCCGCCGCTGAACGCAGGCAGGCCCGGCAGGAAAAGGCCCCGATTGCCGCCCAACTGCGGGAGGCCGGAAAGCTGGCCGGGGAACGGCAGGCCCCCTCCGCGCCCAAACGGGACGCGCCCGACCGGGGCGGCAGGTAGGCATGGCCGGAAAAAAGCGCCGCCGCCCCGTCCATCTTCATGTGATGGTGTCCGAGGAGGAGCAGGCGCTGATACAAGAACGCATGGCCCAGGCGGGCATCCGTAACATGGGCGCGTATATGCGGAGGATGGCCCTCTGCGGCTATGTGCTCCAGATTGACCTTGCCCCCGTCCGGGAGCTGGTGTCCCTCCAGCGGCGGTGCTCAAACAATCTCAATCAAGTGGCTATCCATGCCAATACCTACGGGGGCATCTACCCCGAGGAAATATCGGCCCTCCAGCGGGACTACTCCGCCTTGTGGGGCCCTTTATCTGATTTGCTGAAACAGCTTGCCGCGCTGGTGGAGCTGTGACCTGCTGGGGAGTGGTGCTGTGCCGCTCCCCGGCTTTTTTCGTACTTCGGGACATTTTGTCCCAAAGTCCCAACGAGAGGAGGTGCTACCACGGCCACGACCTACATCCGGCCTTACAAGCAGGCGGTGGGACTGAGCGCCGTCCAGACGATGGAGGAGCGGTTTGCCTACGGGCTCAACCCCCAAAAGCTGGGGGCCGTGTCCTACCACCTCTGCGACCCGGCCACAGCCGCCGCCGAGTTTCTGCTGGTGAAAAGCGAATACCAGGCGGCCACGGCCCGGGCCGTGGAGCGCGGGGCGCTGTTCTTCCAGATACGGCAGGCGTTCCCGCCCGGCGAGGTGACGGCGGACGAGGCAAACAAAATCGGCTATGAAACGGCGATGCGCTGGACGAAAGGCAAGTACCAGTTTTTCGTCTGCACCCATACCGACAAGGGCCACATCCACAACCACATCTATTTCAACTCCACGGCCTTTGACTGCTCCCGGAAATTCCATAACTTCATCGGCTCCAGCTTTGCCCTCCGGCGGCTGTCCGACCGGGTATGTCTGGAGCATGATTTGTCCGTGATACAAAATCCCAAACAGCACAGCAAGGGCCGTTTCCTCCACTATGGCCAGTGGGTAGGGGAAAAGCCGCCCTCCGCTCAACAGCGGGTGCGGCTGGCAATCATCGCGGCTCTTGAAAAAAAGCCCGCCGACTTCGCGGCGTTCCTCCGGCTGATGGAGGAGTCCGGCTTTGCCGTCAAGCGCGGGCGGGGCGGCGTGGTGTCGTTCCTTGCTCCGGGGCAGGATAAATATACCCGGCTCCGGGCATCCACCCTCGGCGCGGGCTTTGACCCCGAGGACATCCAGGCAGTGATTGCCGGGGAGCGGCCCCTCCCGGAGCTCCCCAAGGACGCGCCGCCCCCGCCCCAACAGGTGGGGCTTATCATCGACATTCAAAAGCGCATGGCCGAGGGCAAGGGCCCCGCTTATGAACGCTGGGCCAAGGTCTACAACCTAAAGCAGATGGCCGCCGCCCTCCAGTTCCTGCAGGAGAACAATCTGACTGACTATGACGCGCTGGCGGCAAAGACCACGGCGGCGCTTGACCGGGCCCACGAGCTGGCCGGGGAGCTCCAGACCACCGAGGCCGCCCTCTCCAAAGTCTCCGGGCTGATGAGGGCCGTGGTGGACTATGCCAGGGCCCGGCCCGTGTTTGACGGCTACAAGGCGGCCCGGTACTCAAAAAAGTATCTGGCCGAGCACGAGGCGGAGCTTGCCACCTACCGGGCGGCCCGGGCCGCTATGAATGAATTGTTGGGCGGTGAAAAGCTCCCCAAAATGGACGTGCTGAAAAAACAGCGGCGGGAACTGGCGGATAAGAAAAAGTCCCTCTATGCCGAGTATCGGCAGGCCCAGCGGGATATGCGGCAGGCCGTGGCGGTCAAGGCCAACATCGACCATCTGCTCGGACTGACGGACGGGCGGAACGATAAGGAACAGACGCGATAGCGGCGGTGACGCAGCCAACCTCTTTGGGACATTTTGTCCCAAAGAGCCGGGTTTGGGGAGGCTCCCCAACAAGCATTTTTGCGGGCCCACGGCCCAGCAAAAATTTCGGAGTGTGGCCACACCCGAATTGCTTGCCGTTTGTGCGCTCCCCTATACATGGCGCAAAAAAACGGAGGTCGCGCTTTCTTACGTTCTCTCCGTTTCCCTGGCTTTTCTGATACCCTCTGCGGCTCCCTCGATAATGATTAGCTCCTTTTCGTCCATGCCGTTCAGCATCCGGTCAATATGTTTCCGGCGCTCACTCTCGCCGCCCAGCTTGTCCGGGTAGAAAAATTCATCCACGGAAATATCAAAAAGGGTGACGAGTTTGTAAAAGGCGTTGAGGCTGGTGTGCTGGCCCCGGTTCTCAATATACATGATGGAGCGCGGGGTGAGGTCTACAAGCTGGGCCAGATGTTCCTGTGTCCAGCCTTTGGCTTTTCGTCTGCGCTTGATTTCTTGGCCCAGGGCATGACAGTCCAGGCGCTTTTCGTATTGGTACATTCTCACATCACCCCTATATTATTTTACATTTCGGGGTAGAATATGAGAACGAAGTATAATTTTATTTTTTAGTAGTATTTTATTTCATGTAAAAACTGCGGTCAAGCGGACAGCATTTGAAAAATGTTTTGTTTAACTTGTTCTCTAATAGTTTCAAAGTTCAATCCATTATGTGAAAAGGATGTTTTTTCTTGCCGTAGTGAGTCAATCAAGATACAAGAAATATATACTTTTTCAAATAGATTGGCACAGATTATTCCTCTGGTTTCTAATATGTTAGCTATGTTTGAGAAATAAGTATTTTCAAGAGCAGAAAAGTGATGGTTAATTTCTTCATCATCTACTATCACTAATCGTAGCTGGACAAGCGCGTGATTAGATTTGGCATATAGGTCAATATAGACCTCTATCCATTTTTCAATAAATGTGGATAAATCAAGTTGTTCTGGTAAACTGGTGAGTTGTTGCAATAGGGCGGATGAAATAGCATCGAGATGCTGATGAAACGACTCTATAAAGATTTGTCGCTTATCTTCAAAATAGCTATACAGTGCTCCGGTTGATACGCCAGCATATTTTGCAATTTCAGCGGTATTTGTTTTGTAATATCCTTTTTCGCAAAAAAGGTCAAAGCCCGCCTTTACTATCTTTTCGCGCTTTTCTATTGAGCGTTTTTGGGTAGGTACTCTTGTTTTTGTCATGGTGGCCCTCCTCCGTTTTTTTCATTATACCGGGAGATTTCCAAAAGGTCAATAAAAATAAGAAATTTCATTCGCATTTGTTGACATAGGGCTGCTTGCATGGTAAAATAAGAATGTGACAAATTATTCTTGTTTGGAGGAAAATAAAATGGGATTTTTAGATTTAGCAAAACAGCGGTGTACCACAAGAGGCTTTAATGATACGGCTATACCAGAGGAAGATTTGCAAAAGGTATTATCGGTAAGCCGCTTAGCCCCAAGTGCTTGCAACCGCCAGCCACAAAGAATTATCGTTGTTCGTGAACCGGAGAACCTCTCAAAAGTTCGGAAGGCGTATAAAATCTTTGGAGCACCTTGTGTTCTGATTGTTTGCCGGGATAGGCGGAATGAGCTGGTACGTCCCTTTGACAACAAATGCTCCGGCGATTTAGACATTGGTATTGTCTGCGACCACATAATGTTAGCGGCAAGGGAATTAGGGATTGGAAGCGTAATGGTGGGCTTGTTCGACCCTGCAATTATCAGAAAGGAATTTGATTTGCCGGAATACATAGAGCCGACTGCATTACTAATACTGGGCTATCCTACAAATGGCTTTTTAAGTCCAGACCGTCACCAGTCTGAGCGGAAACCTCTTTGCGACACGGTTATGTTTGAGCGTTACAGCGAAAAATAAAAAGCATAAGCAATAAAAATCACCGCCCAACGGGAAATAAAAAAAACCGTTGTTGCGGCGGCTGATTATCTGCGCGCCAAAACAAAATACAGTAGCCTAACGGCGGTTTTGAAATAACAAATTTCAAGCCGCCGTTTTCTTTTGAAAAAATAGAATACGGAGGGTGTATTAAGGTCGCCCATTTTTAAGGACACGGCGGTATCCGGGAGGTATCGTTATGTCCTTTTTGATTTCTGCTCTGCGTAACTTGTCAAAAAAAGCATAGCTCCGCCATCGGATAACTCCGACCATGAACGCGAAATTTGCAAGTACATAAAGAATTGCGTCATTTCATGCGCCCGCACAGTACAACGCTGTGCGGGCGTTGTCGTTTCTTGTCGGCTCCACTTCGGGACAAACAGTCCCAAGGTGCAGGGCGGCTCCCCAGGGTGCCGCTCCCCGCCGCCCTCCATATCGTTTCCTGCAACCCGACCACAAAAACGATATGGAGGTACATACAATGACTATCATCAACTTGCGCGACTTTTACTACTGGTACACCCAGGATGAATATATGGAAGTTTCTGACGATGTGGCCGAGGCGCTCCGGGCCAGCGTCCGCTATGAGGCGGCTTATACTGAGCGGGCCCGCTACAACAAGGCGTACTATTCCTTGGATGCGGATGACGGTATCGAGTATTCCGCCTGCCTGCACGAGCTCACCCCGGACGAGGTGCTGGAGCTCAAGGAGCGGTTCTGCCGTCTGTGGAACGCGCTGAACAGCCTGCCGGAAACCCAGGGCCGCCGGGTGGACGCTCACTTTATCCTCGGCATGACCTACCGGGAGATTGCCCAGGCCGAGGGCGTGGATAAGAGCTCCGTCCGTGAGTCCGTTCTGAGCGGCTTGAAAAGCATGAAAAAATATTTGCAAAAAAATTCTTGATTGCCCCCTCCATTTGCTCCGCTTTTCTGGTGGTATATGAGAGGAAGTTTTTTCTTCTCCACAACTGAATAGCGGGCGGCCCCGAGTGAACGCGGGGAGCCGGGCGGCGGGTGCGCGGTGACTTCTCCCACGGGAGGACGAGCGACCAACACCACCGCCGCGCGTGGGGAACCTGCCAACCCCACGGCCACGATCCGCGAGGGACAAGCTGGCCGCTTGCCGCTTGGGGCCGCCGCATAAAACAAGGGAACGCCGGGCCGCTACCTGCTGTCTTTTGACGGGCCAAACATACGGGCCCGGCGCTCCCCATCTTTACATAGGAGGCGGACTTATGGAATACGACCCCGCTCTGGCCGCTCTGCTGGCCCAGCCGTGGAGCAACAACGTGTGCCGGGGCTATGTCATCTATGCGATGGAAAACTGCGGCTTTTCTGCCGAGGACATCCGGCGCGTGGTGGCCGAGCTCTATGAAGTGTTCGACTGCCGGGGGCTGGAAGAGGCCGAGGCGCATTTTCTGGACAGCCCCTATTAAGTTCGAGACAATTTGTCCCAAGGTAGGGACAGGCCAAAGGGCAGCACTTTTCGGAGTGCTGTCCTTTCGCGTTTCCCCACCAACCTAAAAACGCAAAAGGAGGTTTTGCCGTGAAACTGACATCGCAGCAGTTAGACGAAATGCAAAGCGTCAATATTGGCGCGGTGAGCGCGGATGCGCTGGCTGACGTGAGCGGTATGGCTTTTGACCTCACTCTCCCAAAAAAGGAGAGGCAGGCCCGGTTTATCCAGCGGGCCGTCAATCCCTACTGCTTTAGCGTGGGCGGCGTGGGCGTGAAAATCGAATTTGCCGAGAATGGCCCCTCCCTCCAGGAGATGCTGACGGCCTTTTTCATCCGGCAAAAGAGCGGGCTGTAACTGCTGTTGCGGCCTGCTCCTACTTCGAGACAAAATGTCCCGAGGCATCGACATCCTTGTTGATTGCCCTGGGCAGAGTTATAATATAAGTGTAATGTGATAGGGAAGGAGGAACAATGGCACGAACAAAAAACAGAGGGTATCAGCAGACTTTGGCCCCTACCTATACAGCCCGGCTTTGGAAAATGGGCGGCTACATCCGGCTCTCCCGCGAGGACTTGCAGAAAATCAACCGGGGGCTTGACGATAGCAACAGCGTGAAAAACCAGCGCGACATCCTCAACGATTTTCACCATAACCACATTGGCGAGTTTGAAAGCTACACTGAATATGTGGACGATGGGCACACGGGAACCGATACGGAGCGCGAAAGTTTCCAGCGGCTCTTAGGCGATGTGATGAGCGGGAAAATCAACTGCGTTGTGGTGAAAGACCTTTCCCGTTTCGCCCGGAATTACAGTGACGCTGGCAGTCTGATTGATAACCTCTTTGTGCAGATGGGCGTCCGCTTTATCAGCTTGGCCGAGGGCGTGGACAGCTACCTGAACCCGGATAGCGTGAACAGCATCATCGTTCCGATAACAAACGTGATGAACGACCAGTATTGTTATCAGACCTCAAAGAAAATCCGGCAGGTTTTCGATTACAAGCGGCGCAACGGCCAGTACATCGGCTCTTTTGCTCCCTACGGCTACATAAAAGACCCCAAAGACAAACACCGGCTAATCGTTGACCCGGAGGCCGCTGAAATCGTTAAGAAGATTTATGAGCTGTGCCTGCAAGGAACCACCAAACACGCGATAGTGCTTTATCTGAACGAACACGGCATACCCAGCCCCACGGCCTACCGGATAGAAAAGGGCCTGCCCTATTCCCCCGCTGTGGCCGACAATCCCATGTGGGGAAATAAGATTGTCAATGACATTCTGAAAAACCCCATTTACACCGGGGATTTGGTACAGGGCCGCCGCCGGGTGAAAAGCTACAAGGTACACCAGATAGAGGCTGTGCCGGAGGAAGAATGGGTGCGCGTCCCCGATACTCACGAGGCTATCATCACCCACGAGACTTTTGACAAGGTGCAGGCGCTCCTGCTCCGCGATACCCGGACAACCCCAAAGGGACGGGAGCTCCACTTGTTCAGCGGCTTTTTGAGATGCGCTGATTGTGGCAAGGCTGTGACCCGGAGCCAAAGCGGGAAAAATATCTATTACGCCTGCTCCACCTATAAGAACCGTTCCCGGACAGCCTGCACAATGCACTCTATCAAGCACAACCGCTTGGAGGCCGCTGTCCTGTTCGCTATCCAGTGCCAGGTAAATGTCGCTATCTCCTATGCGGAAATGATAGCACATATCAACACGGCCCCGCAGAAAAAAAGTCAATCCCACCGCCTTAACGACCAGATAGCCGCAAAAGAAAAGGAATTGACGAAAATCACCCGCTACAAGCAGTCACTGTATCAAGATTGGAAAGACGGGGAAATCACCCAGCAGGAATACCGGGATATGAAAGCCGATTATGAACGGCAGGCCGCCGAGCTCTCGGATTTGCTGGCCCGGCTGAACGCTGAACGGGCGGAGCTGGCAAATGGCGTTGACCAGCAGCATCCGGCACTGACGACCCTTGCAAAGTACCGGGGCATTGAAACGCTGACCCGTGAAATTCTGATTGACTTGGTAGACCATATCAAGATTTACGAAAACGGCAATATCAGCGTTCATTTCAAGTTTGCAAATGAGCTCCGCAAGATTACCGAGTATATTGAAATCAACACCACTGACACCGCCGAGGCGGGCTGACCCCCGCCAAAGCATAAAATCCTTTTGACAGTGTGTTTTCCTAATAAAACGCAATCTTAAGATAAGTTCAAATGATGGAGGTGATACCAATAAATACGAATGACAATGTAACCTCAAAGGCTGACCTTTGGGCAGACCGGTTCCATGCTTTTCAGGAAAGCGGTTTATCCCGCAAAGAATGGTGTCAGCAGAATGGAATCCCACAGT
>OWJB01000270.1_pt1 | contig 22098 bp, 29 predicted proteins | sample 1732861 | NCBI WGS metagenome assembly OWJB01 (sample SAMN05065762, study PRJEB22554) | human gut metagenome | biome: ENVO:2100002; feature: ENVO:00000062; material: ENVO:00002003 | host: Homo sapiens | place: USA
GTCGGCAGCGTCAGATGTGTATAAGAGACAGTTACGTTCTTTTCGCTAAGCTGCTGCGCCACTTCGGCGTATGCAGGATCCTGCTCAGCCAGCTTGCTGACGGCTGCTGCCGCCATGCCGATGTCCGCTACCGCGCACATCGCGCAGCCTGCCTTGCCGATCGCGCTGCCGAGTTCCAGCTTGCCGTGCGGCAACGTTACGCACGGCACATTGGCCTTATCGGCGTAAAATGCGGCTTTTTTCGCTGCATTTGCGCCTGCGTCACCCGCAATGAACACACAGCGAGTCTTGTGGTCGAAGCACGCCTCGCGCACCAGCTCATCGCCGTAGGCCAGCTTGCCGGCACGGCGTGCCAGACCGAGCATTCTCAGAACCGGATCAGTTGCCATTTGCACCCTCCTGTTCCATCTGCTGCTCGAGCTGGTCGTAAACCGACTCGGGTACCTCTACACCGAGCGCGCGCTCGATTGCACGGCTCTTGCGGGCCTTTTTCAGACATTCCGGCTTGCCGCACAGATATGCGCCGCGGCCGGGTGCCTTGCCCTTGAAATCCAGCGAAAGCTCGCCCTCCGGCGAACGCACCACGCGGATCAGCTCCCGTTTCGGGAACATTTCACGGCAGCCGAGGCACTGCCGCATGGGAATCTTCTTCTGTACCATATTCTGCCGCACCTCCGCTTGCTTATTCGCCCTGAGACTCAGGAGCGATATCGATCTTGCAGCCGGTCAGCTTGGCAGCCAGACGCGCGTTCTGGCCTTCCTTGCCGATAGCAAGCGACAGCTGATCGTCCGGAACGATAACGCGGCAGGACTTGTTATCCGCCTGCATGGTGGCATTGATAACATCAGCCGGAGCGAGTGCCGCAGAAACGAACTGCGCCATATCCTCGTTCCACTTGATGATATCGATCTTCTCGCCGTTCAGCTCGCCGGTGATGTTGGCAACACGCGCACCGCGGGTACCAACGCATGCGCCGATCGGATCGACGTTCTCATCGTGAGAAACAACAGCGATCTTGGTGCGGTTGCCTGCCTCACGCGCGATGGACTTGACCTCGACAATACCGGAGTGAATTTCCGGTACCTCCAGCTCGAACAAGCGCTTTACCAGACCCGGGTGGGTGCGGGAAACAACGACCTGCGGGCCGCGGGTGCCGCGGCGAACCTCGATGAGGTAAACCTTCAGGCGCTGACCCTCAGTCAGGACCTCACCGCGCACCTGCTCGGAAGCGGCCAGAACAGCCTCGCTCTTCTCGCCGCCGGAAACAACATCCAGATAAGCGGTGCCGGAGCGCGGATCGATGCGGGCAACCACGCCGTTCAGGATCTCGTGCTCCTTGCTCTCGAACTCGGAGATAACCATGCCGCGCTCTGCCTCGCGGATGCCCTGAATGATAACCTGCTTTGCAGTCTGGGCAGCAATGCGGCCGAAGGACTTGGTCGGGATGTCGATATCAATGATATCGCCTACCATCGGGTTGTTCTTGTACTCGGCAGCCTCCTCGAGAGTGATCTCCTCGTACGGCTCGTACAGATCCTCCGCCTTGACAACCGTCTTGCGGACAAACATGTGAATGGTCTTCTTGTCGCGGTCCGGCTCAACGTAAACATTGTCGGTCATGCCGTCGTTATCGCGCTTGTAGGCGGTGATCAGCGCCTGACCTACACGGTCGAGCATATAGTCTACCGGAATGCCTTTTTCCTTTTCCAGCTGTTCCAGCGCGTCAAAAAATTCTGCGTTAACCATTTTTTCCTATTCAGCTCCTTCTTATATCTCTACCGCCAGTCGAACTGCGGCAATGTCTTTGGGTTCGTATACGGTCTGCTCGCCGTTCACTTCCAGCGTTACGGCACCGTTGTCATAGCCGGCGAGTGTGCCCTCGATCTGCTTCATGCCGTTCATCGGCTTGTAAAAGCCTACTTCGACGGTCTGACCCATAAACGCCTGGAAATGCTCCGGACGCTTGAGGCGGCGCGACATACCGGCCGAGGAAACGCACAGCGTATAGGACGGCATATCGTCAAATTCCTTTTCATCCAGCATGGGATCGAGTGCGCGCGAAACCTGCTCGCACTGGTCAATGTTGACGCCCTCCGGTCGATCCACGGTGACGGTCAGCATGTACTGTCCGCCCTCTTTTTCAAACTCCACATCCCACAGGGAAACACCAGCCTGTTCACACAAAGGCTTTACCAGTTCCTCTACGCGGGCTACGATCTGCTTTGCCTGCAAAGCCGTCCCTCCTTACTGAAAAATTTTCTCCGAGCAAAGCGTAAGGAGTGGCACTTGGCCACTCCTTACGGTTACTTATCATCTTACATTGATAGTATATCACGCATTGCCGTACATTGCAAGCGTTTTTGCAATAAAAATATCCGTTTTTACCGTGAAAATGCACAAATTTAGGCGTGTGAGCCGCAAATTTTGCGAGTTAGCGGCTGCTGCCGCGTCTCAGCTCGTGCAGGATGCACAGTCCCATGGCCAAGATGGGAAACAGGATGCGCAGACTGAGGAAACCCATCGGGTCTCCGAAGTCGATGTTTGCATCTAACACCATTCCAATAAACCAGCCTGCAATGGTGAGGATAGTTGCTTTCAGGTACATAATTTCTATCTCCTTTTATTATTTTGACTACCAGTTACTTGAATTCACGCCAGTTAAACGAATCCAGCAAATCTTCCATGTCATTTCCGTACTGAATATAATCTGTCAGCATTTTAGACTTATAAGAAACCATACTTGAGAGTGCAGAAGTGTTTTGCGGATTTTTAGAATAAGTGTTATACATTGATTTCAAGGAGTTATACTGATTAACAAAGTCTTGATAATATCCCAGTAACGAATCTTCTAAGTAGCCACAATTTCCGTTGTCCTCACACAATGTCTCTATCATACGCTCATTGCGTTCCAATAATTGAGCCTGCAGAGATATTTCCTCAGAAGCATCATAGGGCGTATTAGCAAATATGTAATCCAGCCACAGGTCAGCTGAAGATAAACAGTAGTACATATTATGATTCAATTTATATGCAACCGTAACCATTTCGTTGAAATCATCATAAATCGAAATCGTCTGCGTATTGCGGTCATAGCCGATATCCGCGCCGAACGCATTCGACACCGCACGAATCGGCACATAGGTCGTGCCGTTGTAGATAAACGCCTCGACCGCTTTACCGTTGGCGTCTGTCATGTCGATTGCTTCGTTGTTGAATTCCACATTGACGCCGGACGTGACGGTGATCGTCTTGCGATAGGTGTTTGCCGCATAGGATGTGGTCAGAAACAGGGCAAACATCAGGATGATTGCGGGGATTCTCTTTTTCATAGCGGGACCTCCCTTTATTTGTTTGTTACAGTATACCAAACAAATCCTGATATTTCAACGCCTTATTATCGAATAAGCACAAAAGCCGTCCAGCATTTCTGCCGAACGGCTTTGCTATTCCGTTTATATCTCAATCGACTGCACACCCGGGATATCCTCCTGCAGCCGCAGGAAATCCGCTTTATCGAAATGCCGCGGCATGGCAATGTACAGCACGATTTTTACCGAACTGCCCTCCTGCCGCTTGAGATCGATCTCTCGCACGGTGATTTTCCTCTGCTCCAGCCAGTCGTACAGACGCACAAGATCGCCTTTGCCGTCTGTCAGACCGACCACGAGCTCGGTAACCTGCATTTTTTCGCGCCGCTCGACACCGCGCAGCAGCACCTGCGCAATCAGCATGAGGGCAGTTGCCGTAATACCGGGCGCATACATGCCGCAGCCAATCGCCATGCCGACACCGGTCGTTGTCCACAGACCGGCGGCAGTCGTCAGACCGACCACGCCGCCGCGGTGCACGAAAATCACGCCCGCGCCAAGGAAGCCGATACCGGCCGCAATGCTTGCCGCCACACGAGAAACATCAACCGAAACACCGGCTGCTCCCACGATAGGCAAAAAACCATACGAGGAGACCAGCGTCATCAGTGCCGCACCGAGCGAAACCATCATGTGTGTACGCGAACCGGCGCCTTTCATGCGTGTCTGCCGCTCCACACCGATCAGCAGACCGCAGACAGCCGCAACGATCAGCCGCACCAGACAGATCATTTGAATATTTTCCGGCATACGCAAGCCCCCTTCCGAATAAAAACTATCGCTCAAACGACAGATACCGCGTCCCTTGGAAGGTCAGTTTGCCGGTATCGCCCTCTGCGAGCATACCGTATTCCAAGCCGGAAACATAGAATTCCATCCGGTCTCCGCTTTCCACCTGAAACGTGACATAATAAGTCGTGCTCGACGTTGTGTGGAAGCCGTGCGCTCCGCTCATGTCGCCTGCATTGGCATGCCGGTGATACGAGACATCTGTCCGCTTTGCAACGATCACCGCCGGTACGGTCAATCTGGGCGAATTATTGTTCTTATGCCATGTGCTTATCCCCTGTATGATGGAAAAAATGATGATGCCAAATACGACAATAAACATGATGGGGACGATGAAACTCAATATATCAAACATCTGCATTGCAAACATCTGCGGCCCTCCTTTTCCTGTTCGGCAGAATTTAGCCTTTCGATTTATCTACATAGTACCATACAGGCTGCAAAAAAGCAAAAAGAAAAAGGTTATCCAATAAGCACGCTACTGGATAACCTTTTTAGGATCATTTTTCTGTTTTGAAACAGATCGAGTCGTCAGAAGTTAAAAATTAACTTACTTAACCAGCTCGATGATCGCCATTTCAGCTGCGTCGCCACGACGCGGGCCGGTCTTGATGATGCGGGTGTAGCCACCGTTGCGGTTAGCGTACTCCGGAGCGATCTCAGAGAACAGCTTAGCAACAACAGCTTCCTTGGTTACGAAAGCCATAGCCTGACGGCGGGATGCCAGGGTGTTCTTCTTGCCCAGGGTGATCATCTTCTCAGTCAGCGGGCCTACTTCCTTGGCACGAGCGAGCGTGGTCTCAACCTTGCCGTTCTCCAGCAGGTAGGTTACCAGCGCACGCAGCATAGCCATACGGTGATCCGTAGCACGGCCGAGCTTGCGATTGTTAGCCATGTGAGTTTACCTCCAAATTAAAGTAAAGCGGCGGCGCGGTAATCGTACCGCCGCAGCAGTTCAAGTTACAGTGTCCGAAGATTACTCTTCCGACTTCGCCAAGTGGAGACCCATAGCCTCCAGCTTGCCGATAACCTCTTCCAGGGACTTGCGGCCCAGGTTACGAACCTTCATCATGTCCTCCTCGGAGGTGTTGATGAGGTCTTCAACCGTGTTGATGCCTGCGCGCTTGAGGCAGTTGAACGAACGCACGGAGAAGTCAAGCTCCTCAATGGTCATTTCAAGCACCTTATCGTGCTGCGCTTCAGCCTTTTCAACAACGGTGGACTTGGAGCCGATTTCCTCGGACAGGTCTACGAACAGATCGAGGTGGTCGCGCAGAACCTTTGCACCGAGCGAAACCGCGTCGCGTGCGTTGATGGTTGCATCGGTCCATACCTCGAGCGTCAGCTTGTCATAGTCGGTCAGGTCGCGTACACGGGTGTTTTCAACCGTGTAGTTCACCTTATAAACCGGCGTGTAGATCGAATCCACCGGAATGACGCCGATGGAGGTCTGATGCTGCTTGTTCTTCTCAGCCGGAACATAGCCGCGGCCGGAAGTCATCGTGATCTCCATGGACAGACGCGCGTCGCTCATCAGGGTAGCGATGTGCAGATCCGGGTTGAGGATCTCAACCTCGCCGTCTGCGTGGATATCGCCAGCCTTGACCTCGCCCTCGCCGGCGGCCTCGATGTAGACCGTCTTGGGACCATCACAATGCAGCTTGGCAATAATGCCCTTAACATTCAGCACGATTTCGGTAACGTCTTCCTTAACGCCCGGAATCGTAGAAAACTCGTGCTGCACACCAGCGATCTTGATGCTGGACGCTGCCGTGCCAGGCAGAGACGACAGCAGGATGCGGCGCAGAGAGTTGCCCAGCGTGGTGCCGTAGCCGCGCTCAAGAGGCTCTACGACGAACTTGCCGTAGGAACCGTCCTCCGCGAGCTGTTCACAGTCAATACGCGGTTTTTCGATTTCGATCATGTGGTACCCTCCTTCACGTTGGTTGGAAACTTAAGATAGAACAGGCGAAGCAGACGCCGCGCCTGTTCCAAAAGCGAGGGTCTATTATTTCGAGTACAGCTCGACGATGAGGTGCTCGGCAACATCATAGTCGATGTCGTCGCGTGCAGGCATCGCAACGATCTTGCCCTCGAAGGAATCGTTAGCCTTCTCGATCCACTTCGGGCAAGCCTTCTTGCCGTTCTCTTCCAGCAGAGACTTGAACTTGGTGGTAGAACGGGACTTCTCGGAAACTGCAACTACGTCGCCCGGCTTAACCTGGTAAGACGGAATGTTAACGCGCTTGCCGTTTACGGTGAAGTGTGCATGGTTAACCAGCTGACGAGCCTCACGGCGGGTGTTAGCAAAGCCCATGCGGAAAACTACGTTGTCCAGACGGCGCTCGAGCTCCTGCAGCAGGATCTCACCGGTGATGCCCTGCTTGCGCTCAGCCTTCTCGTAGTAAGCATGGAACTGCTTCTCGAGTACGCCGTAGATGAATTTTACCTTCTGCTTTTCGTTCAGCTGCATGCCGTACTCGGACTGCTTGCGGCGGCTCTGCTTGGGCTGACGCTTCGTGGACTTGGAGTAACCAAGTACCGCAGGGGAAAGACCAAGCGTCTTGCAGCGCTTGAGAACGGGCTGGGTATTCTTAGCCATTTATTGGTTCCTCCTCTATTAAACTCGACGACGCTTGGGCGGACGGCAGCCGTTGTGCGGGATCGGGGTTACGTCCTTGATCATGGTAACCTCGAGGCCAGCGGCCTGCAGTGCACGGATTGCAGCCTCACGGCCGGAACCCGGGCCCTTAACGTATACTTCAACAGTCTTCAGACCGTGCTCCATTGCAGCAGCAGCAGCGGTTTCAGCCGCAGTCTGAGCAGCGAACGGAGTGGACTTACGCGAACCGCGGAAGCCCATTTCGCCGGAGGAAGCCCAGGAAATAGCGTTACCGTTCAGGTCGGTAATGGTAACGATCGTGTTGTTGAAAGAGGAACGGATATGTGCCGCGCCCTTTTCAATGTTCTTGCGCTCACGACGACGAGTACGGGTCGCAGCGCCCTTCTTCTGTACCTTAGCCATTTATACGTTCCCCTCCTTACTTCTTCTTGTTCGCAATGGTCTTCTTCGGGCCCTTGCGGGTACGAGCATTGGTCTTGGTGCGCTGACCGCGAACCGGCAGGCCGCGGCGATGGCGCAGGCCGCGGTAGCAGCCAATCTCAACCAGACGCTTGATATTCAGGCCGATCTCACGGCGCAGGTCACCCTCGACGTTGTAGTCGCGCTCGATGACTTCACGCAGCTTAGCAGCCTCTTCTTCGGTCAGGTCCTTAACGCGGGTATCCGGATTGATACCGGTCTTAGCAAGGATCTCGTTGGACGTTTTGCGGCCAATGCCGAAAACGTAGGTCAGGCCGATCTCCACGCGCTTCTCGCGGGGAAGGTCAACACCGGCAATACGTGCCATACTATTATAACCTCCATAGTTACACACTGAGGCGTGTTTGCAAACACAGTATAGGAGCCGCCTCCGCTCCTGCAGCGCCGCACTCGCCGTGCGTGCTTGTCGTGCTCGCGTAAACCATGATCCGCACCCCTGGGTGCGCATTTATTCGATGACTGCTGAACAGTCATCATAAAATGGACGAGCTTTGCCCGTTCATTTTATTCCTCGACTCAGCCGCCTTGGGCGGCGTCATTTCGGTATCGAAAATCAGTTTCTACTGGAACTGATTTTCGTATATAGGGACTTTTTGAAAGTCCCTATAAAGCGCCGAAGGCGCTTCTTAGCCCTGCTTCTGCTTGTGCTTCGGGTTCTGGCAGATAACCATAACCTTGCCCTTACGGCGAATGATCTTGCACTTCTCGCAGATCGGCTTTACAGACGGTCTTACCTTCATGTTATTTTACCTCCATCAAATTTTTGGTGGGATGGGACACCGGAAACCTGTCCGGCGACCACTGGCGCGCAGGTCACATGCGTACCTCCGCCCGCTTTTTATCTTACTTGGAACGCCAAGTGATACGACCGCGGGTCAGGTCGTAAGGCGACATCTGAACGGTGACCTTGTCGCCGGGAAGAATGCGGATAAAGTTCATGCGGAGCTTGCCCGAGATATGCGCCAGAATCTTATGGCCGTTGGGAAGCTCTACCTGAAACATTGCATTGGGCAGCGCCTCTACGACGGTACCCTCGAGCTCAATCACATCATCTTTTGCCATTGTGGTTTATCCTCCTCGGTCAATTTGCGTTCTCGTCCCCTGTCCAGAGGGCGAGCGCCTTGCGGATCTCGCTGTTTGTCAGCCGGCTTTCGCTTTGCAGCTTAAGCCGTGTGCGCTCGTCGCATGGGCCCTGCAGGCTCACATGCTTGCGGCGCTTGCGCTTCGGGTTTTCGGCCCGGCGCGCACGTCCGTTCGCCAGCAGAAGAAAATCCCCCTCTTCTGCGACGACCAGCATCAGCTGTCCTCTGTCCCTTCCGGTCAGCGACAGCACAATGTCGGCGGTACGAATCTCTGCCATTACAGCACTTCGCCGTCGATATTCGTAAGAATCTCCGGCTCTCCATCCGTAATAGCGATGGTGTTTTCGTAGTGAGCGGACAGCTTGCCGTCCCTGGTCTTAACCGTCCAGCCATCCGGCAGGACCTTGACCGTGTAAACACCCACATTGACCATCGGCTCTACCGCGATGACCATACCGCGCTGCAGGCGAATGCCGTGGCCCGGTTTGCCGTAGTTCGGAACCTCCGGGCTCTCATGCAGCGCAGCGCCTACGCCGTGACCGACGTAGTCGCGCACGACAGAAAAGCCGTTGGCCTCGACGTAAGCCTGAACGGCTGCGCCGATATCCGATACGCGGTAGCCCTCACGGGCAAATTTAATGCCTTCAAAGAAGCTCTGACGTGTTACAGCGATCAGCTTTTTTGCCTCTTCGCTTACCTCACCGCACGGAACCGTGCAGGCGCAGTCGCCGTGGAAACCGCCGATGTATGCACCAACATCAACCTTGACGATATCGCCTTCCTTGACAACTGCATGCTTGGAAGGAATACCGTGGATGACCTGGTCATTCAGCGATACGCAGGCGCTGCCCGGGAAGCCGCCGTAGCCGAGGAAGGACGGCTTGGCGCCGGCATCCTCAATCGTCTTGCGGACGATGCGGTCGATCTCCCAGGTGGTAACACCCGGCTTTACGGCGTCTGCCGCCGCCTTACGCGCAATAGCGGTAAGGCGGCCAGCAACACGCATTTTTTCAAGCTCTTTTTCCGTCTTGATATGAATCATATTACAGACCCAGCGCCTCTACTGCAAACTTTTCGGTAGCGGTGATGCCCTGTGCACCATCGATGCTCTTGAGCTTGCCCTGGGCTTCATAGTAGCCCTTGAGCGGCTCAGTCTGCTCATGGTAGGTTTCAAGACGATGACGAACGACCTCAGCCTGATCATCGCTGCGGATGACCAGCTTATCGCCGCAGATGTCGCAAACGTCCTTCACGCGCGGCGGATTTGCCTCAACGTGATAGGTTGCACCGCAGCGCAGGCAGACACGGCGGCCGGTCATGCGCTTTTCGATGACGTCGTCTGCAACTTCAAGGGACAGAGCGCAGTCGATGTGAGCAATCTCGTCGAGTGCTTCCGCCTGCGGAATCGTACGCGGAAAACCGTCGAGGATGAAACCGCTCTTGCAGTCGCGCTTAGCGATACGCTCCTTCAGCATGCCGATAACCACTTCATCGGGTACCAGCTTGCCGGCATCCATATACTCCTTAGCGGACTGGCCGAGCGGAGTATTGTTCTTAATCGCTTCGCGCAGGATGTTACCGGTGGAAATGCTCGGTACACCCATCTGCTCGATCAGGTAAGAAGCAAGCGTGCCCTTACCGGCGCCCGGAGCGCCCAGCAGAATTAAATTCATTTGAACACAGCCTCCAGAATTATTCCAGGAATCCCTTATGATGACGCATCAGCATCTGTGCTTCCATCTGCTTCACCGTATCAAGCGCAACGCCTACTACGATGATAACCGAGGTGCCGCCCAGTGCTACATTTCTCAGGCTGGAGTTTACTGCGCCTACGATCAGCGGGAGCAGTGCTACAACAGCGAGGAACAGCGCACCAACGAAGGTGACCTTGCCGAGTGCCTTGGTGATGAAGTCGCTGGTCGGCTTGCCGGGACGGAAGCCCGGGATGAAGCCGCCGTTCTTCTTCAGGTTGTTGGCGATCTCGATCGGGTTGAACTGGATGGATGCATAGAAGTATGCAAATGCGAGGATCAGCAGTGCGTACAGTACAATGTAGAACACGCTGGTCTGAGAGAACAGGTTAAGAATGTGCGCACCAACCGAGCCGCTCTCCGGCTGCCAGAACATCGAAATGGTCTGCGGCAGGGACAGGATGGACGATGCGAAGATGATCGGCATAACGCCGGACGCATTGACCTTGATCGGCAGGTGGGTGGACTGACCGCCGTACATCTTGCGGCCAACTACGCGCTTTGCGTACTGAACCGGGATGCGGCGCTCTGCGTTCGACATATAAACGATGAATACAACGATCGCAAGACCGACGATAATCATTACAATGCCGGAAACGATGCCGCTCGTGCCGGTCTGGAACAGGTTCGCCAGCGTACGCATGAGCGACGGACCGCGGGAAACGATACCTGCGAACAGGATGATCGAAATGCCGTTGCCGATACCCTTCTGGGTGATATGCTCGCCCATCCACATAATCAGCGCGGTGCCTGCGGTGAAAGTTACGATAATGGTTACGGCTGCAAGCGCGCCGGTGTTGGACAGCATAGTCTGGCCGCCGAAACCGTTGCGGAGCAGTGCGTAGTAGGACAGGCCCTGGAGCAGACCGAGCAGAACGCCGAGGTAACGGGTCCAGCTTGCAATCTTCTCACGGCCTTCCTCGCCGCCGTCCTTTACCATGCGCTCAAGAGCGGGGATGGCAACAGTCAGCAGCTGAAGGATGATGGATGCGTTGATATACGGGGTGATGGACATTGCGAAGATGGTCGCACGAGACAGACCACCGCCGGTGAACATATCCAGATAACCAAGCATCGAACCGTTTACCGATGCCTGCTCAAAGTACTGAGACAGGAGCGTGGTATCAATAAACGGAACCGGAATGCACGAACCAAAGCGGAAGATCAGGATGATGAACAGAGTGTACAGCATCTTCTTGCGCAGTTCGGGCATAGACCAGGCGTTTTTAAGGGTTTGAAACACCTTAAACCACCTCGGCCTTTCCGCCTGCGGCTTCGATCTTCTCCTTTGCGGAAGCCGAGAAAGCAGCTGCCTTAACGGTCAGCTTCTTGGTCAGCGTGCCGGTGCCGAGGATCTTGATGCCGTCGAGAGCATTCTTAACGATGCCGGCATTGCAGAGGATCTCTGCAGTTACCTCAGCGCCGTCTTCAAACTTCTCCAGTGCGGAAACATTGACCGGTGCGTAAGTGGTGCCGAAAATGTTGTGGAAACCACGCTTCGGCAGACGACGTGCCAGAGGCATCTGGCCGCCTTCAAAGCCCGGACGGACACCGCCGCCGGAACGGGCCCACTGGCCCTTGTGACCGCGACCTGCGGTCTTGCCATTGCCGGAACCAGCGCCGCGGCCCTTACGGTATGCCGGCTTGGTAGCGCCTGCGGCAGGCGTCAATTCATGCAGCTTCATGGGTTACGCCTCCTCTACGATTTCGAGCAGGTAACCGATCTGCTTTACCTTGCCGCGCGTCTGCGCGTTGTCCGGCTGAACGGTTACGTCATTGATCTTCTTAAGCCCCAAAGAATGAGCCGTTGCGATGTGCTTCTCCAAGCGACCAGCCAGGCTCTTTTTCAGGGTAATCTTCATGTTAGCCATTGTCAGTTACCCCTTTCTTACAGTTCTTCTACGGCTTTGCCGCGTACAGCAGCTACCTGAGCTGCGTCGCGCAGGCTCTTCAGGCCTTCCATCGTTGCGGTAACAACGTTCTGCGGGTTGTTGGAACGCAGGCACTTGGTACGGATGTCCTTGATGCCGGCAGCCTCAACTACTGCACGAACAGCGCCGCCGGCGATAACGCCGGTACCGGGAGCAGCAGGCTTGAGCAGAACGCGGCCTGCACCGAACTCGCCGATAACCTCGTGCGGGATGGTGGTGCCCTTCAGAGAAATCTTAACGAGGTTCTTCTTGGCGTCCTCGATGCCCTTGCGGATAGCGTCCGGAACCTCGGAAGCCTTACCGAGGCCGAAACCAACAGTACCCTTGCCGTCGCCTACAACGACCAGAGCTGCGAACTTGAAGATTCGGCCGCCCTTAACGGTCTTGGCAACGCGGTTGAGCGCTACAACGTTCTCGGAGAACTCGTCCTCACGCTTATCGTTTCTGTTAAACTGAGCCATGTTTTACCTCCTCCCGATTAAAACTGCAGGCCGCCCTCACGGGCGCCATCTGCGAGCTCCTTCACGCGGCCGTGGAACACATAGCCGCCGCGGTCAAACACGACAGTCTCAATGCCCTTAGCCTTGCAGCGCTCGGCAACGATCTGACCAATCTTCTTGGCTGCTTCCTTGTTGCCGCCGTACTCGGTAAAGCTCTTCTCTGCAGTCGAGGCGGATACGAGGGTTACACCGGCTACATCGTCAATAACCTGTGCATAGATGTTCTTTGCAGAACGGAATACGTCCAGACGGGGACGCTCAGCGGTGCCGCTGATCTTAGCGCGTACGCGCTTGTGGCGCTGAAGGCGCGCCTTGTTGGAATCCTTCTTCGAAACCATTTATTTTCGCCTCTCCTTTCCTTACTTCTTCTTAGCGCCGGTCTTGCCTTCCTTGCGGCGGACATACTCATCAGCGTAGCGAATGCCCTTGCCCTTATAGGGTTCCGGCGGACGCTTCTCGCGGACTTCCGCTGCAAACTGGCCAACCTTCTGCTTGTCAGGACCGGAGATGATGATCGTGTTCGGGTTCGGAACGTCGATCGTGATGCCCTCTACCTCGCTCATGGTAACCTGATGCGAGTAGCCGAGGTTCATAACCAGATCCTTGCCCTGCTTAGCGACACGGTAACCAACGCCCTGAACGCTCAGCTCCTTCTTGAAGCCTTCGGTAACACCAACAACCATGTTGTGAACCAGGCTGCGGGTGAGACCGTGCAGTGCGCGGTTGTGCTTGTCGTCGTTCGGACGGGTTACGAGGATTTCGTTGCCCTCTACCGCGATGGTCATGTTCGGATGAAATTCGCGGGTAAGGGTTGCCTTAGCGCCCTTCACGGTAACAACGCTGCCGTCAATCTTGACTTCAACGCCGGCCGGGATGGCAATCGGCATTCTACCAATACGAGACATTGTTTATACCTCCCTTACCATACAAATGCGAGAACTTCACCGCCGACGTTCAGCTCGCGAGCCTTCTTGTCGGTCATGACGCCTCTGGAAGTGGAAACGATGGCAATACCAAGGCCGCGGAGTACCTTCGGCAGCTCCTGTGCGCCAGCGTATACACGCAGGCCCGGCTTGGACACACGCTTGATGCCGGTGATAGCCTTCTGGCGGTTATCAACGTACTTCAGTGCGATGCGGATAATGCCCTGGGTGTTGCCCTCTACAACCTCGAAAGACTTGATGTAGCCTTCGTCGAGCAGGATCTGGGCAATAGCCTTCTTCATCTTGGATGCGGGTACATCCACACTGGCATGACGAGCATTGCCAGCGTTGCGGATACGAGTCAGCATATCCGCGATAGGATCAGTGATCTGCATAAAATGCTCTCCTTTAATATAAGAAGTTTGGGGGTAGTGCAGCAATCGAGCGCCGGTGGGTTAATCCGGTTCTGATTTGTCTGTTTGCCCTCCACTTTTCTTTACACTGTTCGTGGCCCTTCCACGGACAGCGGCGGGGATAAAAAATCGCCGGTCCAGTACTCAACCAGACCAGCGTTAATTATAGCACGAGAAACCAATGGCTGCAATCGGAAAAAGTGCTGATTTTTACGCAGTTTTAGCCTGTTTTGCAGTCAAATTGCTTGATTACCCGGTATAACGGCAGGTCGGCCGTTTTTGGACCGCACCAGGGACCACGCCGGGAAAATCCGGTTGATGGCCGATGGGCGTGCGCAGGAGAAACTCCTTTGCGCGGCAATTCGGTTACGCATTTGCGCAACTGTAATTAGTATACACTACACCGGGTGTATCGCGCAAGTGTTTTTTTCAAAAATTCTTAATTTTTTTGAGATTTTCTTTTTTGAGGGGATTTCGCCTGCAAGGCGAACGGAACTGCGCTGACGCCGCGCGGGCGCACAAGATGGTAGACAACCTGCGGTTTTCCACCCTCTTGTAAATCTCCCCTTTTCCCTTAGAGGGTCTGGCGCAGATTGCCGACATGTGACCGCTGCGAAAATGGGAAACGGCAGTCGGGTTACCACAGCGTGTCTTTCTCCGCCTTTTCGCAGTTCACAGATAGCGTACTGCTACACATAAGGTTTACTCTACGCTGGGTGCGGCATAACCGTGCCGCACGATTCGTTAGCGCGTTATTACAGACAGGGCCTGCGAAAATAACTTGTACCAAACGCCTAATCCGTAGGTGCCGTGCGTAAACTCCAGATTAACGAATTGCGCAACACGGGCATGTCGCGCCTGCGTAGATTTAACCGTATGTGTAGCAGTACGGTATCCGATACTGCGAAAAGGTATAAGAAAAGGACGGACCCGAAATTGGTCCGTCCGTAGCAGAGGAAAAATCCTCTGTCGTACTCTTATTTTCGAAGCTGTCGCCGATCTCTGGTCTGCGTCAGGCTATCAAATAAGGGAAAGGCAGGAGTTCAAAGAGGAAGGGAAACCGCAGGTGTCCCTTCCTCTTTGTCCCCGCCGCGGATGCGGCAGTCTCCCGCGCTCCGCAGAGCGCAGCTTATTCTTTAGGAAACCGCAAAGTAATGCAAGTCCCCTCGCCGAGCGCACTCTTCAGCTCAACCTCCGCATGATGCAGCGCCGCACCATGCTTGACAATCGAAAGCCCCAGTCCGGTGCCGCCGGTCATCTTGCTGTGGCTTTTATCCACGCGGTAGAACCGCTCAAACACGCGCTGCTGATCCGCCGGTGCGATACCGATGCCGGTATCCGCCACCCGCACGAACGGCCGGCCGCTCTCCGTGCCGGTCGTAAGCGTTACGCTGCCCTGCGGCTTATTATAATTGATGGCGTTATCCGTCAGATTGAAGATCATCTGCTCGAGCGTGCGGCGCTGACCGGAAACCGCAGCCGGTTCTCCCTCGATGCGCAGCGCGATGCCCTTGCCTGCTGCCTTGCTCTGCAGGCGATCGCGCACGGTATCACAGAGGGCGGACAGCTCCACCGGCTCAAAAGCCACTGTTTCTCCGCCTTCATCCAGTCGGGACAGGTGAATGATATCCTCGATGAGCGCCAGCAGCCGCTGCGCTTCCGTGCGAATCTTGCCCGCAAACGGCGCTACGTCCTCCGGCTTGGCAATGCCGCCCGCGATGATTTCCGCGTAGCCCATAATGCTGGTCAGCGGCGTTTTCAGTTCGTGCGACACATTGGCTGTAAATTCCTGCCGCTGCTGCTCGGCACGCTCGCGCTCGGTAATATCCACAATCAGCAGCACGGCAGCATGCCATGCGCTGTTCTCCTCCACCGAGCTTGCCGTAAGTTCATAAATGCGGCCGTTCCGCTCGAGTTTGCCGTGCGCGCCATTGCCGTCGAGCGCCTGCTCGACCACCTGAATGTAATTCGCGTCGCGGCACAGCGTCAGATAGCTGCCTTCCGCACTGTCATGCGGGAACAGCGCCCGCGCAGCGTGATTGGCGAACAGAATCATGCCCTTGCCGGAAAACAGTACCAGACCTTCATCCATGCGGGCCGTAATGTCGTCAAACTCAGCCTGACGGCGCTGCAGCTCGTCCATCTGCGCCTGAATTTTGCGGTTCTGCTTGTCCATGCGGTGCAGCAGCGGCGACAGCTCGTCATAGGCTTCGCCCTTCATCGGATCATGCAGGTCAAGCGCTTCGATCGGCTTGAGGAACAGACCGGTCAGCCAGCCTGCCAGCAGCGCCGCGACCAGCAGCGCCAGCAGGATGATCAGCACAATCCACGGCGACGCATTCGACAGTGCGCCGAACACGCTGTCCGCAGTTGCGGAAATACGCAGAACATCGCCGTTTTTCAGGCGCACCGCGTAATAAAATGTCTGCTTAGCGAAGGTTTCGGACAGACGGTTGTCCTCACCCGTGCCGTTCTTCTCTGCCGCCGCAATCTCCGGACGGACGGCGTGATTCTCCATCTCGGAGGCATTCGTGCGGTTGTCGTACAGCACCGTGCCGTCCTGCGCGACCAGCGTCAAACGGTCGGCGTACACCGAGCCGAACTTCTCCAGCTCCTCCCCGATGTTATCCACCGCAGACAGGTAGCTGCTCTCCGTCACCAGCCGCTGCCGCATGTCATTGGTCAGACCGGCGTGAACTGCCAGCAGCAGCAGCCCGGTCGTCAGCAGCAGCGTGACAAGCGACGTGAGGAAAATGCTGCCGAATACGCGCTTTCTCATGTGTGCTCTCCCATGCGGTAGCCGACACCGCGGACAGTCTCGATCAGCGCACCGTCCGCGCCCAGCTTTTGCCGCAGCGTGCGGATATGCACATCGACCGTGCGGGTTTCGCTTTCATTATTATAACCCCAGATATTCTCGAGCAGCACATCGCGCGTGAGCACGGCACCGCGGTTTTTCATCAGCAGGCACAGCAGCTGGTACTCCTTGAGCGTCAGCTGCACCTCCTGCTCGTTAACGAATACGGTGTGAGCACGCTCATCCACACAGATGCCGCCGGCTACCAGCGGACGCGGCTCATCCTTGTCCTGCATATCCTCGGTGCGGCGCAGGACCGCACGAATGCGCGCAATCAGCTCCATCATGCCGAACGGCTTGGGAATGTAATCATCCGCACCGGTGTCCAGACCGACTACCTTGTCATACTCCGTGTTTTTCGCAGTCAGCAGAATGACCGGAATCTTCGCCGTATCCGGCGCTGCGCGCAGACGACGCAGAATGGTGATGCCGTCCTCGCCGGGCAGCATGATATCCAGCAGAATCAGCTGCGGCTTGCATTTTTTCAGAGCAGCGGTCAGCGCTGCACCGTCCCCAAAGCCGTCAGCCTCAAAACCGGTGTTGCGCAGCGTGTACACCACCAGTTCGCGGATACCCGCATCATCTTCCACACAGTATATCATATGTTACACTCCGATTTCTGTCAGCGCGCCGCCGCTTCCGCGCCGTGCATTGCGCTTTTATGCGAGCCGGTGATGGAAAACTCCACCCATTCGGCAATATTGGTCGCGTGGTCGCCGATACGCTCCAGATACTTGGCGATCATCAGCACATCGAGTACGCGCTCGCCGTCCTCCGGGTTCTGCGCGATCTCCGCGATGAGGTCGCTCTTGCACTCGTCAAACAGGCGGTCTACCACGTCATCATATTCAATAACGCTCCATGCAAGGGTCAGGTCACGGCGGACAAACGCGTCCAGGCTGTCGGTCACCATTTTAATGGTTGCCTGCGCCATCTGGTCGATATGCGTGTTGTGACCGCACGCACCGGACAGATACGTTACAATCTCCGCAATATCGCTTGCCTGGTCACCGATACGCTCGATATCCGTGATCATTTTCAGCACGGACGAGATCAGACGCAGATCGCTTGCAACCGGCTGCTGCTGCAGCAGCAGCTTGAGGCACATGGACTCAATTTCGCGTTCCTTGCGGTCGATCTCCTGATCAATGCGGATGGCGGCAGCCGCCAGCTTGATATCGCCCTCAAGCAGGGCCTTTACCGCACTGGCGATTGCGTTTTCGCACAGTGCCCCCATCGAGATCAGCTCATTGTTCATCTCCGCAAGCTGATTGTCAAAACGATTTCTCATTAGCCGAACCTCCCCGTAATGTAGTCTTCCGTGCGCTTGTCCGACGGCATGGAGAACAGCTTTTCGGTGTCATCCACTTCGATCATGTCGCCAAGCAGGAAGAACGCAGTCGTATCCGAAACACGGGTGGCCTGCTGCATATTATGCGTTACCATAACGATAGTATAATCCTTTTTGAGCTCGAGCACAAGATCCTCGATCTTCGCGGTGGAGATCGGATCAAGCGCAGAGGTCGGCTCGTCCATCAGCAGCACCTCCGGGTCTGCGGCAAGCGCACGCGCGATGCAGATACGCTGCTGCTGACCGCCGGACATGGACAGCGCGGATTTTTTGAGGTTATCCTTGGTCTCCTCCCAGATAGCAGCACGCTTGAGCGAGGTTTCAACAATCTCGTCAAGCTGCACACGGCTCTTGATGCCGTGCGTGCGCGGACCGTAGGCGATGTTATCATAAATCGACATCGGGAACGGATTCGGCTTCTGGAATACCATGCCGACACGGCGGCGCAGCAGATTGACGTCACAGTTCTTGTAGATATCCTGACCATCGAGCATGATGTCGCCCGTGATACGGCAGTTTTCCACCAGATCGTTCATGCGGTTGAGCGAACGCAGCAGCGTAGACTTGCCGCAGCCGGACGGTCCGATGAATGCGGTGATCTCATTCTCCTTGATATCCAGATTGATATCGTGCAGGGCGTGAAAATCGCCGTAATGCAGATTCATATTGTGAATTTCGATCTTATTTTCCATGTTCATTCTCCATTTACTTCTTGGTCAGCTTTTTCGCTGCCAGAGCGGAAAGCGTATTCATCAGCAGGACCACCAGCAGCAGAACGACTGCGGTAGCATTTGCCTCGTTCATGTGCAGCGCCTCACCCGAGAGCACATACATGTGGATGGCCAGCGTACGGCCGGACTGGAACAGGCCGGGAATCTGTGCCATGGTGCCTGCGGTAAAGATGAGCGCCGCGGTCTCACCGACGATGCGTCCGATACCAAGGATAACACCGGACAGGATGCCGGGACCCGCAGCAGGCAGCACAATGCGGAATACTGTGCGCAGACGTCCGGCGCCCAGACCGAACGAGCCTTCGCGGTAGGAATCTGGAACCGCCATCAGCGCTTCTTCAGCGGTACGCATGATGAGCGGCAGGATCATGATTGCCAGCGTCATCGCACCGGCCAGCAGCGAGTATCCCCAGTGCAGCCTGGTGACGAAAAACAGCATGCCGAACAGGCCGTATACGATGGACGGAATGCCGGAAAGCGTCTCGGTCGTGATGCGGATGACGTTTACCAGCTTGTTTCCGCGCTTGGCATACTCATTCAGGTACACGGCAGTGAACAGGCCGAGCGGCACGGCCAGCAGCAGCGCCAGCGCGGTCGTTTCAACCGTAGTGAGGATGGCGGGCATCATCGAGACGTTCTCAGAGGTATAATTCCACTGGAACAGCGACGGCTTGAGATGCGGGATGCCCGTCACCAGGATATAGCCGATCAGGAACAGCAGCACCGCAAAGGTCAGCACAGCCGCGCCGTACACCAGACCCTTGAGCACAGCCGCAGACGCGGCGCCGTGCACCTTTCCGGTCTTTACCTGTGCGCGCACTGCCGGTTTTGCAGCAGAGACAGCTTCTCTTGTCATGCTTCCTTCCTCCTTTTGAGAACCGAGAATGCCAGATTGATGAGCAGAATGAATACGAACAGCACAACGCCGGTCGCAATAAGCGCCTCACGGTGCAGACCGGTGGCGTAGCCCATCTCGAGCACGATGTTTGCCGTCATGGTGCGGATGCCCTTGAGCATGCTGCCGGTCAGGCGCGGCTGGTTGCCCGCTACCATGATAACCGCCATGGTCTCGCCGATGGCGCGGCCGATACCGAGCACGATGCCGGCCAGCACGCCGGACTTGGCAGCCGGTACCATAACCGTGAATATCGCGCGCTCATGCCGTGCGCCCATCGCAACGGCGCCCTCGTAGTAGCTCATCGGAACCGCACGCAGCGCCGCTTCGGACACGCCGATGATGGTCGGCAGAATCATAATACCGAGCAGAATGGACGCCGCCAGAATGGACGAACCGGAAATATCCTTATGGAACACGTCCGCCACTGTACGGACCGCCGGTACGATGATGACCATGCCGAAGAAGCCGTATACGATGGACGGAATACCGGCCAGCAGCTCGGTGCACGGCTTGAGCAGACCGTACAGCTTTTTCGGGCAGTAGAATGCCATGAATACCGCCGTCAGCAAACCGATCGGCACGCCGATAACGATCGCACCGGCGGTGATGTACAGGCTGCCGAGAATCATCGGCAGGATGCCGTAAATGTCGTTGCCCGGCTTCCACTTTGCGCCGGTGAGGAAGTCCAGCAGGCCAATCTCCTTCATAGCAGGCACACCGTTCGCAAACAGGAAAATACAGATGAGCACCACCGCGAAGATGGAGGTCAGTGCACAGAGAAAAAATACCATGTGCATCAGGTTTTCCCGAAAGTTTTTCATAAATCTTTCTCCTATACAGGCACAGGGCGAATCGCTTCGCCCTGTTTTATCAGTCTGTGAATTCGCTTACGCGAGGTCGCCCCAGTCAGTGATGTCGCCGACATAGATACCCTTGATCTGATCCATAGACAGGTCGTCAATGGTGTTCGCCGGGTTTACGACTACTGCGATGCCGTCAAGTGCGATGGCGGTGCCGGTCAGCTGTGCAGCCTCGTCGTCCTTCAGCTCGCGGGATGCCATGCCGATAGCAAAGGTGCCGTCCATCGTGCCGGTCATGCCGGAGGTGGAGTCAGAGGTCTGCAGGTCAATGCTTGCGTTCGGGTTTACAGCCTTGTACGCCTCGATCAGCTTCTCCATAACCGGGGATACCGAGGAGGAACCGCCAACTGCGATCTGGCCGGAGGAACCGTCGGAAGTAAAGGCTGCTGCATTGTCATCAACAGCGATGTACTTGTTATCGGTTACAACAGCCTGACCTTCCTTGGAGAGGATGAAGTTGATGAAATCCTTGGCTACGCCGGTCGGCTCGCCCTTGGTTGCAATGTTGAACGGACGGGACAGCTTGTAAGTGCCTGCCTTTACGTTATCTACGGTAGCTTCTGCGCCGTCTACCTTGACAGCCTTAACGGTGTCGTTCAGCGCACCGAGGGAAATGTAGCCGATAGCCTTCTCGTTGCCTGCTACGCTGGTCAGTACAACATCGGTCTTGTTGGCGATCTCGGCATCCGCGGTGGTATTGTCGATCTTCTCGCCTGCGTCGTTCTTCTCCTCAACGCCGGTCAGTTCGATGAACGCGCCGCGCGTACCGGAACCATCCTCACGAGAGATAACGGTGATCGCGCCGGATACGCCGCTGTCATTGCCGCTTGCCTGGGAATCCGAAGAGGAACTGCCGCCGCAGCCGCTCAGTGCACCGGTCAGCATCATTGCTGCCAGAAGCATGGAAATGCTCTTTTTCATAATTAGTTCTCCTTTTACATTCGTCTTCGTTTTTTGTTACAAGATTATCTTACGGAAGTTTTGTAAAATGCAAAAGCGAGAGTTCGTTAAGTTTAAGTAAAGTGTGTGTTTTCTGGTAAAATCTTTGTTAAATACGGATTTCCGCCTGCGATTCAGCGGGAGTTGCGCTCTGCGGAGCGCAGGAACGTGCGGCGCCCGCCGCAGGGGCAAAAAGGAAGGGACACCCGCGGTTTCCCTTCCTCTTTGAACTCCTGCCCTTCCCTTGGATAGTCTGGCGCAGATTGCCGACATGTGACCGCTCCGAAATAGAGGAACGGCAGAGGATTTTTTCTTCCGTGTCTTTCGCAACCTGTTCGCAGGGTCTCAGATATATTACTGCTACACAGACCGGAAAGTCTTCGCAGGCGCGGCATAGCAGTACCGCGCAATTCGTTAGCGCGTTATGATAGACAGCACCTACGAGGATAAATTATACCAGACATCTAAATTCGCAGATGCCGTGCGTTACAACGTGCCAAGGATTTGCGCGGCACGGTTATGCCGCGCCTGCGCAGAGTAGCCCGTATGTGTAGCAGAACGGTATCCGGCACTGCGTATAGGTTTCGGCATGGGAGCACAC
>OWJB01000277.1_pt1 | contig 21996 bp, 18 predicted proteins | sample 1732861 | NCBI WGS metagenome assembly OWJB01 (sample SAMN05065762, study PRJEB22554) | human gut metagenome | biome: ENVO:2100002; feature: ENVO:00000062; material: ENVO:00002003 | host: Homo sapiens | place: USA
ACCGCCTCCAGCGCGGCCTGGGTGTGCGGACCCCTATGGAAGTCCATGACCGTCTGCTGGCTGCATAGCACCCAGCACCATATGGTATGCAGGAAGAATTTTCATGCGTAAAATGTAAATTATTTCGCTGTCTACTTGACGGGGTGCACACCACTTTGTCCCAAAGATCCAGGAAGCCTAGAAGGGACCGTAATTCATTGCGTTGGCAATGACAATCAGGATGTAGGCAGCAAGTATCATGGTACCGACTGACTTGATGGCGAAGCGGAACCACTTGCCAAAGTCTATACCGCACAGAGCGCAGGCCACGGCGGCGCCGGCTGGCCACAGATAGTTGGTCAGGCCATCGCCCAGCTGATAGGTAAGTACCATGACCTGTTGGTTGATGCTCAGGATCTGGCCCAGGGGGCTGAGGATGGGCATCATCATCACGGCCTTGCCAGAGCCGGAAACCACGAAGAAGTTCAGGCAGGTGACGAACACATAGATAATGAGCAGGGTGATCATGGGGCTCTTCCCCTGAAGGGCGTTGCTCATGTAGTATACAGCGGTGTCCATGATGTTGGCCTCGTTGAGCAGGACCATAACGCCGTTGGCCAAGCCGATGGCCAGGGCAGGCCCCAGTACCCGAGCGGCGCCGGCGGTGAAGCGGTTGCACACCTCATTGGGGGAAACCCCAAAGAGAATGGCCAGAAGTATCATGAAGATGATGTACATTGCGGTGATGTTTGGAAAACTCCACTTCAGCACCACACAGCCGTAGCCCTGGATGATGGTGAGTCCCAGGAAGCCGAGCAGGGCTGTAATACGCCGCCAGTCCATAGGAACTTCGTCCCCCAGGGAGGCGCGGGTATCCTGATTTTTGTACTCCTCATAGCAGTAGCTCTTGGTGGGGTCCTTGCGGGTCTTGATGGCATAGTGGAGCAGAAAAATCAGACCAATGATAAAGAATACCACAAGGATCACAAAGCGGTACCCCATGCCAGAGAACATGGGCAGGCCCACGATTTGTTGGGAGACGCCAGTGGTGAACATATTCAGCATCCCACAGGCGAAGCTGCCGCAGGCCCCCAGAATGACGGCGGCCGTTCCGGTCATCCGGTCAAAGCCTGCCGACATGATCACCATAACCGCCAGACCATAGAAAGGGTATGCGCCCTCGCCGTAGCCCAGCACGCCGAAGATGGTAAACAGCACGTACATGATGACTACCAAGCTCAGTTCCTTGCCCTTGGTGGCCCGGACCAGCTTGTGGATACCGGCGGAGAATGTGCCGGTGGACTCCAGAAAGCCCAGTACACCAGAGCAGATGAGCAGGTTGGCCATGATGCCGATTCCACCCACAATGCCGTTGTAGAAACTCTGGAAGAAGGTGCCCGCTGTGATGTATTTTTTATCTACAAAATTGAATATATTGGGATTGACGATCTCACGGCCGGAGTTGGGGTCCAGCACCCGCTCGAAGTTGCCGCTGGGGATGAAGAAGGAGATAGCCCACACCAGAAGCATGATGATGGTGAGGATCACGAAAACATGGGGCATCGCGAAGGAACGTTTTTTCTTTTCCATAGCTGTCTGCGCGGCAGGCATCCGCGCACTCCTTTCGGTGTGATTGTTTGATATTTGCCTGATTGATTTCTATGGGGGTGTTCCTATCCCGGTATCTCCCGCAAAGGGGATGGATCCCGGGGCGGGCGTTTACTGGCCGTTCCTGTTCAGCCACTCCAAGGCGCAGTTGGCGTAGATGGCTGTGCCCTGGAAGAATACGCTCTCGTCCAGTACCATGCGGGGGTTGTGGTGGGGGTAACAGTCGGGGCCGCCAGCGCCCAGGCAGATGAACATACTGGGTACCTCCTCGGCCACATAACTGAAATCCTCGGTGCCCGCCATTGGGCCGGTTATCTCGATGTTGCCGTCTCCCACGATCTCGCCGATATAGGGGAGCAGGTCCTTGGAGACGGCGCTGTCGGTGTAGGTACAGGGGCAGTTGAATGTAACCAGTTCGTATTTTCCCCGCCATGCTTTCACATAGTGGTCGATGATCTCCGGCAGCCGCTCCAGGATATGGGACCGGGCCTTGCTATCATAGGTGCGCATCCCCATCTGCAGGGTAGCGGTATCGGGGATGGTATTTACTGCAGAGCCGGATTTCAGCACACCAGCGGACAGGGGGGCAGTGGCTTGCGGATCCACCTCCCGGGTCATAAGCATATTAGCGGCGGTGTAGATCTGGTTGGCGATCATCAGAGGATCAATGGACAGCTGGGGAGTAGAGCTGTGTCCACCGTTGCCTTGGATGTTCACGATAAAGCTGTCCAGCGAGGCACTGGTCACCCCAGTACAGTAGGTCACCTTACCCGCTTCGGTGGTGGAGAAGATGTGCAGAGCGAAGGCGGCGTCCACTTTGGGGTCCTCCAGCAGACCGTCATCCACCATGGTCTTAGCACCGTAGCCCATCTCCTCACCGGGCTGGAACATGAGTTTCACGGTGCCCTTCAGCTCAGACTCGTGATTCTTTAGCAGCTGGGCTGCCCCCAGGAGCATAGCCGCATGGGCGTCGTGACCGCACATATGGCTGGCCTTGCGGCTGGAGCAGAAGGGTAAATCATTGATTTCCTCCATGGGCAGGGCGTCAAAGTCGGCCCGAAGGAGGATGCAGGGACTGCCGCTGCCGATGGTGGCCACCACACCGGTGGAGTCGGCCATGTCCGGGAATCCCATATCCACATACTTCTTCCGGATGTGGTCGGGTATGACTCCACAGCGGTGGGAGGGAATCCCCATGTCTGCCATCCGTGCTTCAATATAGGCGGCGGACTCAGGGAGATCCATCCCCACCTCGGGGATTTGGTGGAGATAGCGGCGATCGGCCACGATCTGGTCCTGAAGCGCCTTTGCCTCCTGGTACAAAGATTTCATGGTGTTTCTCTCCTTTCGCAGTATTGAGCTGTCTTGACAGTATAAAGTGGGCTTTTCTTGAGTACGGCGAGCAATGTCCGGAGGTTGGATAGGGATACTGTGGTATGCCGGTCGGCAGAAAAGAAGATGGTGGATATAAAAAATCAAGCATGAATATATTTTTTCTTCGCCTCGGTCTCATATATTACCACCCTCTTTTACACACGTCACATACATGATGATTTCTCATAAACCTTTTCGCCGTCCACATAGGTGGCGGTGACATAGACCTGGTCGATCTTCATGGGGTCCACGGAAAGGATGTCCTCGCTGAGGGTGATGAAGTCGGCACGGTAGCCGGCTTTCAGCTGCCCAATTTCAGGAATACCGGCCACCCGGGCGCCCTCCCGGGTGTAGAGCTGGATGGCGGTCTCAATATCCACGCGGTTCTCAGAGCCACAGTCGGTACCGTCCCAGGCAGTGCGGGTGACGCCGCCTTTCAGGCACGAGAACGGATCGGAGGGCATGGCCCAGGAGGTAGCTGGGGCGTCGCTGGAAAAGCAGAAAGGTACGCCTGCCTTCAGCATAGCTTGAACAGGGTAGGTATTCTGCACTCGCTCCACGCCTAGATTGGCCAGGTAACTTTCAGTTTCCGCATAGAGAAAGATGGGCTGAGTGGCGACGGCCAAGCCTTTCTGGGCGGAACGCTGAATGGTCTGCGCAGACGGCTCGGTCCAGTGCTCCATACGCAGATGGGGTACATCACCGTCGGTCCACTTCTCCTCGGTGTACACCCGATTCACAATGTGGTCAATGGCGTGGCCGCCCATGCAGTGCATGGACAACTGGCAGCGATGCTCCTTGCAGTAGGTGATGGCACTCTCCATCAACTCGTCGGAACACACCGGGAAACCACACTCATCGCTGTTGAGATAGGGCTTGTTCATCCAGGCGGTGCGGCCGGAGACGCTGCCGTCGCCGATGAGCTTTAAACCAGCAGCAAAGATCTGATTCGTCCGGTCAAAGTGTTCCGGCGGGATCTGGAAGCTGGAGTCGCCGGCAAAGAACTCCCACATATAGTAGATGCCCACTTTCTGACAAAAGCCCTTTGCAATGGCCTTCATATAGGTATCATAGCTGTCAGAGAGGTCCAGATTACCTATATCGCAGGTAGCGGTGATCCCCTGGGAGGCCAGCAGCTTGCCCAGATCGACCACCAGATCCACCTTCTGTGCTTCGGTGGTCTCGGGGATCAAAGGGGTAACCAGATTACGGGCGGACTCCCGAAGGATGCCGGTGGGTTCACCGTTCTCATCTCGATCGATCTGGCCACCCTGAGGGTCGGGGGTATCCTTGGTAATGCCTGCCGTCTCCAGAGCCTTACTGTTCACGCAGCGGATATGGCCACAGGTGCGAATGATAGACACAGGGGAGTCGCTGCACCCCTCGTCCAGATCCCAGCGGGTGGGAGAGCGGTGCTCAGACAGTTTGCCCTCATCATAACCCCAGCCTTCGATCCATTTGCCGGGGCCTTGGACCTTCCGCACATCGCGGATGGCCTGCTTGAGTTCCTCAATAGAGTTGACCTTGGGTGGCAGACTGGAGATCTTTTTGCTGAAGTCCGCCAGCATCACCGGGTGCTCATGGGCATCCACGAAACCGGGGAGGACCCGGCGGCCCTGCAGGTCCACTGTCTCGTCGTAGGGCCCTGCGGGTATGTCGGCCTGAGCGCCTATCCAGGTGACCCGCCCGCCCTCCACCGTCAGAGCTTCGGCGTACAGGTTCTCCCGATCGGATGTAAAGATCTTTCCGTTGATATAGGCAATTTTCTGACTCGTGTGCATAGAGCACAGCCCCCTTTCTGTCATATTGTACATTGAAGCAAAATCGGTGCCAACAAAAGCGAAAGGGCGCCGGAACTCCTAAGAGCTTCCGGCGCCGCTGCCTATTTTACGGTGTAATGCTTTCGATGTGAGACGGTCAAGGAATTTGCAGCCCATTTGTTCGCCTCTACAAATTTTTCGCAAAAGCAACCAATAAAACTATCCGAGTCTTACTGAAAAATATAGAAAAAGAGTTTTGTCAAAATTTTTGGATATATAATCAAAAATTTTTATTTTATCAAATTTTTTTGATTTTCCTTGAGGCCCAGCCGCTCCAACCGGTACTGGAGTTTCTGGGGAGACATGGACAGCTTCTCGGCGGCGGCGTTTAGTCGGTGGGTCTGCCGCAGGGCCTCGGTGATGATGGCGCTCTCATATTCGTCCAGGAGTTCTTTCAGATCCACACTGCCCCGCTGGAGCTGCTCCTGCACCTGTTGCAGGGAGGAAAGTCCGGCAGGTACAGCCTGCGGCTCTATAGCTGCGGGGGTGGAGCGGCTTGTCTGGCGCTCCAGCTTCTCCAACAGCCCCTGGACGGAGTCCAAGGTGATCAGTGCGCTTGCTTTCCACGTTAAAGGCACCCTCGATGGTATTTTTCAACTCCCGCACATTGCCCGGCCAGCTCCAGTGGAGAAACAGGTCCTTGGTCATCTGGCTTAGGCCCAGGATCTGCTTGTGCATACGCTGATTGTAAATGTGGATGTAGTGGTCGGCCAGGAGAAGGATATCCTCCTTCCGGTCCCGCAGGGGGCAGCCGCAGGCGGACCACGCCGATGCGATAGTAGAAGTCGGAGCGCAGCCTCCCCTCCTGGACCAGAACCTCCGGATCCTCGTTGGAGGCGCACACGATGCGTACGTCAAAGCGGATGTCCTCCCGGCCGCCGATGCGCCGCACCTTCTGCTCCTCCAAGGCCTTGAGCAGCTTGGCCTGCATGGCGATGTCCATGGAGTTGATCTCGTCAAGGAACAGGGTTCCCCCATTGGCCAGCTCGAACAGGCCCTTTTTGGACTCCGCCCCAGTGAAACCGCCCTTTTCCGTGCCGAAGAACATACTCTCCAGCAAGTTGTCCGGAATTGCGGCGCAGTTTTGGGACAAAAACGGCTTTTTGCTGCGGGTGCTGAGGGAGTGGAGCGCCTCAGCGAAGAGTTCCTTGCCGGTACCGGTCTCCCCGTAGATCAGGGTAGCGGAGTCATTCTGTGCGATGGAGCGGATCATGGATTTCAGATGGTACATCTTCTTATTCTGGGTGACGATGTCATCCAGAACGGAGTGGGCCACGGCGTGAGGCGGGGCACCTTTCGGGTCCTGCACCTCCAAGATCTGGGCAATATCCACCGCCCCTTGGATCTCGCCGGAGTCATTCAGGATGGGGTATGTGGTGGTGACCATGGTAATCAGAAAATTTCCGTGTGTAAGCACCTGCTTCTCTCCCACCGTGATCTGCCCAGTGCGGAGGGTCTTCATCACCGTACTGTTCTCCTCGGACAGTTCGGTGTAGACCGTGAGCAGGTGATTGCCAACCACATTGCGGCTGAAGTCCTCAGGCAGTTTGCCGAAGGCACCACCCGGCTTATAGTACTCCACGATCCCGGCCTTGTTGACCACCAGCATCCCCTCCACGGCATCGCCGTTCAGATGCACCAGATGGGTGATCTGCTGGAGATATTCTTCCATACCGTACCTCCTCTCCACGCTGCAGCGCTTCTATCCTCCCTGCAAAAAGACAGGATCACCTTCTCTTTTAGTTTAGCGTGAATGGAGAGAAAAGGCAATGAAATTTTGGGTGCACCTCCCAGGATTGGACGGTTGGTATTGTGTAGAATGTTACTATAAACTTCTACATGGTAACATTCCAGGCGGACCAGGATCAGATTCTGTTCCTGATCGGGACGGGTAGCGCCGCCATAGGAGCCTAGAGGATATTCTTAGCTACATTTCTGCACACCTTGTCAGTGCGTATGAAAGCCCTGGCCCAGACCACCCTGCTGTACCAGGCGGTGAGTTTCCTGCGGTGGTGCGTCTCCGCCTTTGTGCTGGAGTTTCCCTTCCACTAGAAGGTGGCACAGTCCCTTCTGGCCTAGCTGGCGTGTGTACAACATCCGTCCCCTGTCCGATTCTTATCCCATCCTCACATATTGCAAAGTGGAAAGATCGGCCACAAAATTATGGAGCGTATAATCGATCTTGATAGAAAACAGAACGCCTACTTTTCGCAGACGTTCCATTTGAAGTTACAGGACTTCACTTTTGTATTGATTTCCGCAGCTGGCATATTCTTTCCGCCTTGTCCCGCTCTTTCCACAAACGAGCCAGAGCAGAAAAGAATTTTCCCTTTCTATTCATTCCACCTTCATCATGCGATACCCGACTCCGATATGGGTCTGGATATACTGGGGCGAGCCGGGCTCCTGCTCCAGCTTTTTTCTCAGGGTCGCCATAAAGACCCGCAGGGAAGCGATGTCGTTCTCCCAGCTCCTTCCCCAGATCTGCTGGGTGATGAAGGTGTGGGTCAGGACCTTGCCTACATTCCTGCACAGCAGGCACAGCAGCTTGTACTCGCTGGGGGTCAGATGGAGCTCCTTTCCATCTAAAAACGCGCATCCGGCCGCGTAGTCCACCTTCAGCTTCCCATTGGTAAAGACGGCGTCTGCATTGACCGCTCCGGATTGCGCGTCCAGACGGCGCTGAGTGACCCGCAGACGGGCCAGCAGCTCCTCCACCGAAAAGGGCTTGGTCAGATAGTCATCCGCGCCGGCGTCCAGGGCGTCGATCTTATCGGTGTCCTCGCTCCGGGCACTGATCACAATGATGGGCAGATTGGACCAGGAGCGCACCCGGCGGATGACCTCTACGCCATCAAGATCCGGCAGGCCCAGGTCCAGCAGGATCACATCCGGATTATGGGACGAGGCTTCCAAAACAGCGGACTCGCCATTGGCCGCGGTCAAGTAGCGGTAGTCGTGGGCTTTTAGCGTGGTCGTGATCAGATTGCGGACGGCGGTGTCATCCTCAACCACCAAGATCAAAGGCTTATTCATGCAATTCTACCTCCCCTGTGGGTACAGAAAATGTGAAGATGGCTCCGTGGGGGCTGCGATCTGAGACTGCGATCTCTCCGCCGTGGGCATTGACGATCGACTTGCACAGGGCCAGGCCGAGCCCCATGCTGCGGCGGCTGTCAGCGACCGGATCGGAGGCGCTGTAAAACATATCAAAGATATGGGGCTTTGCCTGCTCCGGGACCCCCGGCCCGGTATCGGAAACAGAGACCTGGATCCAGCTCCCCCGCCGCTCCCATGTCACATCGATCTCTGTTCCGGGCGGTGTGTACTTGATGGCGTTGTTGATCAGATTGATGAGGACCTGGACGATCAGCTTGGCGTCGATCTGCGCCAGCAGATAGTCTTCGCTGTTCTGCACGTGCAGCTCATATTGTGTGCGTCTGCGGTCAACGTGCCGCAGTGCTTCCGCAACCACTTCATCGATCAGCTCTGTGGAAATATGCAGGTTCATCCCGCCCTCCTCCAGCCTGCTGACAGACAGCAGATTTTCCACCAGGTCGATCAGCCACATGGCGTCGTCATAGATGTCCGTGCACATCCGCTCCTTGGTCTCGGCGTCGAACAAATTTCCGTTGGAGAGCAAATTGCTGGCATTTCCTGAGATCGAGGTCAGGGGAGTGCGCAGGTCGTGGGAGATGGACCGAAGCAGATTGGCCCGCAGCTGTTCATTTTTCGCCAGAACAGCGGCGGCCTCCTTCTCCTCCAGATTCTTTTGGTTTTCCAGGGCAAGGGCACATTCCCCCAGGACAGAGAGCAGGATGCTGGTCTCGAAGGAGTCCAGAGGGCTGTCCGCCGCAGCGATCCCCATGACCCCGTACACCAGGTCGCCGGTCCGAATAGACAGATAGGTACAGCAGGCGTCCGAAAGGGTCTCGGTCCCCGCGCCCGCCCGCTTGTTGTTGGTAACAACCCATTGTGCCACAGCCATTTCCTTGGCTGTGGTATAACGGGCGGCGGAAGCGGCGCCCGGATCTGCCGGAAAGATCTCCGGCTCCAGCAATTTGCTGTTTTCAACGGGATATACGATCATGTCGCGCTGAAAGATCTTTAACAGCTGCTTGGCTGTGACGGAGAAGATCTCCTTTGGAGAACCGGCCTTTTGAAGGTTCTGATCCGTTTCAAACAGCAGCTTGGTGCGCCAGGCCACCTCTGCCGACCGTTTCGCGTGCAGCTTGAGCTTGGAGGCCAGGGAGCCGGTCATCAGCGAGGCCAGGAACATGACCAGAAAGGTGACCGGGTAGCCGTTGTCATAGGCGTGCAGGGAAAAGCGGGGAACAGTAAAGAAGAAGTTAAAGGTCAGAACACCGGCAATGGACGCGATCAGGCTGCAAACAGAGCCTCTGGTGGACACCGATACCAGCATGACGCCCAGGATATAAAGGGCGATGATATTGGCCTCTGTAAAGCCCCAGCTGTAAAATAAAAATCCGATCAGTGTGGTCAGGACGAGGATCATCACGCTTTTCAGCAGATCCAGGACCGATATGGCCGGCAGGTGAGAGGGGGCCCAATGCCAGACAGAAACGCGGCTGTTTGTCCCGCTGTCGGGAATGATGTGGATGTCCAGCTCCGGCGTCAACTCGATCAGCCGCTCTGTCAGGGCCGCCTTCCGGAACGGGGCGCGCTGGATCCCGCTCCGGCCCAGCACGATTTTAGTGACGCCCGCCAGACGGGAGAACTCCGCGATCTGCTCCGCCACATCATCGCCGTAGACCGTTTCGATGGACGCCCCCAGCCGCTGGGCCAGATGCAGGTTGGCCTGGAGCCGTGCTTTATCCTCCTGCGCCATCCATTGAAACGACTTGGTTTCCACAAATAACGCGGTAAATCCGCACCGGAACGCCCCAGCCATCCGGGCCGCTGTGCGAATGATCTTTTCATTGGAGGGCGAGGGAGACAGGCAGACCAAAATGTGGTCATGGGTGCGGTACGCCGCGTGACTGCGCGCAGTCTGGGCAAAATGCGCCGCCCGGTCCGCGCACCGCCGAAGGGCGATCTCACGCAGAGCGCTCAGCTGCACTGTGGTATATCCGGCCAGCAGGTCCCCCTCCTGCCGCTGGAGGAGCCGCTGCCGGAGCCGCTCCGGCTCAATGTCGATGAATTCTACCTGGGCGGCATGGTCAAAGATCCGGTCCGGGATCCGGTCGGGCACAGAGGCCCCGGTCACGGAGGACACGGCTTCCTGGATGCTTTCGATGTGCGAAATATCCAGCGTGGTATAGACGTCGATCCCTGCCTTCAGCAGCTCCTCAACATCCTGGTAGCGCCTCATGTGCCGGGCTTCCTCCGCGTTCAGGTGGGAAAGCTCATCGATCAGGATCAGCTCCGGACGCCGCTTCAGGCAGGCGTCCAGATCCAGCTCATCCACGGTCCGGCCATTTTTTTGCATTTTCTTCCCGAGCAGCGTCTCAAAACGGGCGGCGGCCGCTGCGGTTTCCAGCCATGGGCCGTGGGAAAGCGCCCCAATGACCGTGTCCGTGCCGGACCGCCGCGCCTGCTCTCCCGCCTGCAGCATCCGGCAGCGCGTTCCCGCTCCCGGAAAATAACTGACAAAGATCGAGAGCCGGCCCTGTTTCTTTACAGGCGATCGTCCCAATGTGTTCCGGTCCACATCAAGCCCTCCCTTCAAACAGCTCTATTATAGCACATTTCAGTCACGGTTGTCCGCAGAGCCGGCGGATCAATTCCAGCGTATCAGGGCGGATCTCGCCGTTGTGCCATAAGAGCCGCTGGCGCACGGAGCCTTGCCCCAGAGCGCTGACCTCCACCGCGCCATCTGAAAGCTTGACAGCCTGCGGATACAGTGTGATGTCCCGGTACTGTACGGACGGTATGGCGGTGTGGTCGGACACAAGGGCAAGGTCAACCGAGCCGCGGGCAAGAGCGCCGGCGATCTCCTGCTCTTCCCCAAGGATCAGCGCGCAGCGCAGGCCGGGGCGCTGTCTGCCGAGTTCCTTTAAAGCGGCGGAAATGGCAGGGACAGAATCCAGCTGGGAGGCGGCGATCCTCAACTGGGGTTCCGTTCTTGGCCGGTCCTCCCGGCTCCGCGGCTCTGCCAGCCAATCGTCCAATTTTGACATCAGAAAGTATCCAAAAACAAAGACTGCGGCAAAGCCGCCTACCAGGACCAGAGCCTCCATGTTGATCCCTCCTCCAAAAGAGTGCAGAAGCGTTTCTCCTGATATATCGCATCGAAGTGCTTGGATCCGTTATCCCACTGTGATCCGTTCCTGGGGCAGACGGGCGTTGATGCCCACAGTGTTGGAGAGGGCCGCGAAGATCAGGGTGAGCCCTCCGACCCTGCCAAAGAACATCAGCGCGATCAAAATTAAGTGAGAGAAGCAGCCCAACTGCGGCGTGACGCCCAGGGACAGGCCCACCGTCCCGATGGCGGAGGCCGTCTCAAACAAGCCGGTCAGAACGGGCAGGCCCTCAAGTCGGCTGATGGCCAGTCCGCCGCCCAAAAACAGGACCAGATACATCATCATAATGGTGGCGGCCTGCGAGACGGTCTCGCTGGAGATCCGCCGGTTAAAGAAGTGGGGGTCTGACTTGCGCCGGAACACAGCGAAGGCGCTGGCCAGCAATACCGCCAGAGTGGTTGTCTTCATGCCGCCCGCGGTAGAGCCGGGCGAGCCGCCGATCAGCATCAAAATGGTGATCAGGGACTGGCCCGTCTCACTCATAGCGGTGAGATCCGCCGTATTAAAACCGGCGGTCCTGGGCGTAACAGCTTGGAATAAAGACAGCAGGAAGCGTCTCCCCATCGGCTCCTGAGAAAACTCAAAGAAGAAAAAGTAGACTGTGGGGAGCACAATGAGAGCGCCGGTCACCGTCAGGATCACCTTGCTCTGCATCCGGTATTTTTTGAAGCACAGCCGGTTGGTGCGGATGTCCTCCCAGGTCAAAAAGCCGATCCCGCCGACAACAATGAGAAGCGCGATCACGATGGGGACTACGGGGTGCCCCGCATAATCCGTCAGAGATGAAAAGGGGGCCTTCACGCCCATCAGATCGAATCCCGCGTTGCAAAAGGCGGAAATAGAGTGGAACAGCGCGTACCAGGCGCCCCGAAGGACTCCGAATTCCTGAACGAACACCGGGAAGAGGGCGATGGCTCCTATCAGCTCGATGACCAGCGCCGACCTCAAAATAAATGTCGTCAGCCGCACGACCCCGCCCACCTTGGGCGCTGCGATGGCCTCCTGCATCGTGCTGCGCTGCATCAGGCCGATCCTCCGCCCGGACAGGATCGCAAAGGCTCCTCCCACCGTGACAACGCCAAGGCCGCCGATCTGGATCAGCAGAAGGATCACAAGCTGCCCGAAGTTGGACCAGTAGGTCGCGGTATCGTAAAGGATCAGCCCCGTCACGCAGACGGCGGAAGTAGAGGTGAACAGCGCGTCCAGGAATGGGGTGCGGACCCCCTGCTGTGAGGCGATGGGGAGCATGAGCAGGAGGCTCCCCGTTAAAATCACCAGCATGAACCCCAAAATAATGACCCGGAACGGAGATCTGTTGTTCCTTGGAAAAAACTTCCGCATAAGTGCTGCCCCTTCATATACCTTGATCGCTTCTTCACCCCTATTATCCATATTCCATCTAAAGGGAGGATTAATGATTTGATGCGCGTATTAAGATGATATTAAGATGCGGACTCTGCCGCCGCGGGGCGTTTTTGAGGGAAGGGGCGGCTCCGGTCAGAGCGCGCCGGAAAAGACTCCGAGCGGAAACACGATGGCGGCGGTGAACAGACATACGGCGGCCAGAGTGATGAGGGGGATGCCGATGAAGATCACCAGAAATCCCAAAATGTGATGGTGAAATAAAAACCTTTCCATTGCGTTGTCCATTTGGGCCTCTAAGCGGGAGAGCCGTTTCAAAAGCATGACCATAGTGGATTCCTCCTTACAGCTCCTATGATAGCGCGCAGAAGCTAAAACCGGGACAAAGATATATGGAATGAAATTAAGGATAAATAAGGCTCTCTTCCGAAGAAAAAGGGCCGTACAACCTGTGCGTGACAGGCTGTACAGCCGGAGGAGCAAGGAGCGTAAAGGTCAGTTGTTTTCAGTGCTTGTCAGGCCCATCGCCTGGGCAATGTCCAGGTTGACGCCGAGAACATTGACCGTCTCTTCCCCGAAGATCCCCAGAAGTTTCCCCTGCGTGTTGTCCTCCACGATTTGTTTCAGGGTTTCTTGACTCAGACCGGAGGCTTCCGCGATGGCCGGGAGCTGGATCGCGGCGGATGCCGGGGAGATGTGGGGGTCCAGTCCGGAGCCGGAGGCCGTCATCAGGTCGGTGGGAATGTCCTCCCGCTTGACATCCGGGTTTGAGGCGAGGAATTTCTCCACATCTGCCCTGACCCGCTGGACCAATGCGGGATTCGAGGGAGCGTAGTTATTGGAGCCGGAGGCCACCCCCGCGAAGGGACTGCCGTCATGGTAATACTGATTTCCCGCCGCATCCTCGTAATAGGTATTGTAGTGGTAGGCGGAGGGACGTCCCTTCATGAAATAGGGCTTGGTGAATTCCTGTCCAACATATTTGGATCCAACAGCCCGGCCATCCGCATAGACCAGACTGCCGCCAGCCTGCTCCGGGAACACTGCCGCAGAGATCCCGGTGAGCAGAACGGGAAATAAAAGGCCGCAGAGAAACAGCAGGATCAGGGTCACGCCGAACGTCTGACGCAGCCCGCGAAAGAATGCGGTATGATTGGATGCTTCGTTCATGGTAAGGGACCTCCTTAGATACCTAGCAACACTAAAATAGGAGCAATGAGCAGATCGATCAGTTTAATTCCCACAAAGGGGGCGATGACGCCGCCCAGGCCATAGATCAGCATATTTCGCCCAAGCAGCTTGCCGGAGGACATGGGACGGTATTTGACGCCCTTCATGGCAAGCGGGATCAGGCAGGGGATGATGATGGCATTGAAGATCAGCGCGGAGAGAATGGCGCTGTTCTGTGTCGCCAGCCCCATGATGTTCAGCACACCCAGCTGGGGGACCGCCGCCATGAACATGGCGGGGATGATGGCAAAATACTTGGCGATGTCGTTGGCGATGGAGAAGGTGGTCAGGCTGCCCCGGGTGATGAGCAGCTGCTTGCCGATCTCCACCACCTCCAGGATCTTTGTGGGGTCGCTGTCCAGATCCACCATATTGGCGGCCTCCTTGGCCGCGGTGGTTCCGGAGTTCATGGCAAGACCCACGTTGGCCTGGGCCAGAGCCGGGGCGTCGTTGGTGCCGTCGCCGGTCATGGCCACGATCTTGCCCTCCGACTGCTCCTGCTTGATCACACGGATCTTATCCTCGGGTTTACATTCGGCGATAAAGCCGTCCACACCGGCCTCCTTCGCGATGGTGGCGGCGGTGAGGGGGTTGTCGCCGGTACACATGATGGTCTTGATGCCGATGGCCCGCAGGCGCTCAAAGCGCTCCGCCATGCCGGGCTTCACCGTATCCTTCAGGTAGATGACGCCCAGGATCCTGTCGTCTTCGCACACCACCAGCGGCGTGCCGCCCAGAGAGGAGACCTGCTCCACAATGGTGTGGAGATCAGGGGGGATGCTGCCGCCCTGTGTCTTGACATACTGTTCAATGGCATCCGACGCGCCCTTGCGGACCACCCTGCCGTCCGGCAGGTCCACGCCGCTCATGCGGGTCTGGGCCGTAAATTCGATGAACGCGGAGCCGGGGACCTCCTGGCTGTCATCCCCCATGCGCCGGGCCAGCTCCAGGGTGGATTTGCCCTCCGGCGTGTCGTCGTGGAGGCTGGTCAGCGCGGCGCAGCGGAGCAGCTCCTTGCGGTCAACCCCTTCTACCGGCAGGAAGTCCGCCGCCAGCCGGTTGCCGAAGGTGATGGTGCCTGTCTTGTCCAGGATCATCGTATCCACGTCGCCGCAGGCCTCCACCGCCTTGCCGGACATGGCGATCACATTGAACCGGGTGACCCGGTCCATGCCGGCGATGCCGATGGCGGAGAGCAGTCCGCCGATGGTGGTGGGGATCAGACAGACCATCAGGGCGATCAGGGTGGACAGAGGCAGCCGGACCCCGCAGTATTGGCCGATGGGGTACAGGGTGACGATCACGATCAGGAAAATGATGGTCAGGGAGATCAGCAGGGTGTTCAGCGCGATCTCGTTGGGGGTCTTTTTCCGGGACGCGCCCTCCACCAGTGCGATCATCCGGTCCAGAAAGCTGTTGCCGGGGTCGGAGGTGATGCGGATCTTCAGCCAGTCGGATACCACGGTGGTGCCGCCGGTGACGGAGCAGAAGTCGCCGCCGCTCTCCCGGACCACCGGGGCGGATTCGCCGGTGATGGCGGACTCGTCCACGCTGGCGATGCCCTCAATGACCTCGCCGTCGCCGGGGATGATCTCTCCGGCCGTTACCATGACCACATCGCCCTTTCTCAGCTCGCTGGAGGAGACGACGCGCTCCTCGCCGTTTTCGTCCAGACGGCGGGCCCGGGTGTCCTTCTGCGTCTTTTTCAGGCTGGCGGCCTGGGCCTTTCCCCGGCCCTCCGCCACAGACTCGGCAAAGTTGGCAAAGAGCACCGTGACCAGCAGGATGACGGCGACGACCAGGTTGTAGGCGCGCAGGCCGCCATCCGTCTCGCCGAACAATCCCGGTACGATGGCCAGCAGCAGGGTAATGAAAAAGCCGATCTCCACCACAAACATGACGGGATTTTTGATCATATACCGGGGATCCAGTTTTTTGACCGCTCCAGGGAGGGCCTGCTTCAGGATCTCCGGCGTCAGCAGTTTTTTATTTTGTTTCTTGCTCATATTGAACAGTCCTCCTCAGCCCCAAAGCGTCAGGTGCTCGGCGATGGGGCCCAGAGCCAGCGCCGGGAAGAAGGTCAGCGCGGCAAAGATGTAGACCACAAATACCAGGATCACAGAAAAACTGACTGTGCCGGTTTTCAGCGTCCCGGCAGACTCGTTTACACGGTTTTTCTTCATCAGCGAGCCTGCGATGGCCAGTTGGATCACAATGGGCAGATAGCGCCCCAGGAACATGACCAGCCCGGTGGTGATATTCCAGAAGTATGTATTGTCCGCCAGTCCCTCAAAGCCGGAGCCGTTGTTGGCGGCGGAGGAGGCGTATTCATACAGCACCTGGGTCAGGCCGTGAAAGCCCGGGTTTGTGATCCCCGCCTGTCCGGCAGCGGTGGACACCGCCAGGGCGGAGAAGGCCAGGATCAGCAAGGGGTGGATGATGATGGCCAGGGCCGTGAGCTTCATCTCTCTGCCCTCGATCTTTTTGCCCAGATACTCCGGGGTGCGGCCCACCATCAGCCCACAGATAAAGACGGCCAAAATCGCGTACAGGATCATGTTCATCAGGCCAACGCCCTTGCCGCCGAAGACACAGTTGAGCATCATGTGCAGCAGAGGGACCAGCCCGCCCAGGGGTGTCAGGGTGTCGTGCATATTGTTGACGGTCCCGGTGGTAAAGGATGTGGTCACTGTGGTGAACAGCGCGGACTGGGCGACGCCGAAGCGGACCTCCTTGCCCTCCATGCTGCCCATGGACTGGCTGAGACCGGCTTCCGCCAGCGCCGGATTGCCCTGGGACTCGGCCCAGAAGCAAAGCCCCAGGCCCACGGTAAATAGAATACTCATGGCGAGGAAGACGCTGCGCCCCTCTGCTCCGAACAGCCGGGCGGTCACTCCCTCCCGATGGACAGGCAGCGTCTGTTCCGCTTTCCTGCTCTCCTGACGCTCCCGCTGTCCATCGCCGGCCATCTTGCCGAAGGCGATGACACAGGCGCCGGGCAGCAGCATCATGGAATAGAGTTCGATCAGATTGGACAGGATGGTGGGATTCTCCATGGGTGTGCTGGAATTGGCTCCAAAGAAGCCGCCGCCGTTGGTGCCCAAATGCTTGATGATCTCCAGCGCCGCGACCGGGCCGGTGGCCAGCACCTGAAACGTGCCCTCCAGCGTCTCCACCACGATGTTTCCGGAGAAATTCTGCGGCACGCCCTGCCAGACCAAAAGCAGGCCGCCCACCAGAGAGAAGGGCAGGAGCACCCGGGTGGTGATCCGAACCAGGTCGGAAAAGAAGTTGCCCACGTTGTCCTTTGTTTTCCCGGCCAGCCCCCGGATGAAGGCCACGCAGGCGGCGTAGCCGCTGGCGGCGGAGACAAACATCATAAAGGTGATGACCAGCATCTGGCTCAAGTAGCTCAGGCCGGACTCACCGGAGTAGTGCTGTAAGTTCGTATTGGTCATGAAGCTGATGATGGTGTTGAAGGCCAGCGACGGCTCCATGCCTCCGATATGATTGGGGTTGAAGATCCCAATGCTCTGGATCCGCAGGATCAGATAGCCAATGGCGATCATCACGGCGTTGGCGCCGAGCAGGGCCAGCGCGTACTGCCTCCAGTTCATACCCCTGTGCGGGTCAACGCCGCCGGCTTTGTAGATCAGGCCGTCGATCCGGTCAAACACCGGGTCGGCGAAGGTGTGTTTTCCGGCGGCGATGTGATAAAGGTACCGTCCCACCGGAATGACAAGGATCAAATAAATGACCAATGTCAGGACCAGCTGTAACATAAGAAACTCCTCCTAAATGACATCCACAGTCTCAAAAACGCTCCGGATGTGCCAGTGCATAGACCAAATATCCGAACAGCAGTAAAATAATGAGCCCCAATAATAACACGGCGGCCGCCTCCTTTCCGCGACGCTCAGGCTTCCGGATCGTCCAGCTGCTTTTGACACCAGCGGACCAGAAGCCATACCATTCCAAAGCTGACGCCCAGCGTCCCGATCATGGTAAGATCCATCATACCTGAATCCCCTTTCTGACATACGTGTGACGGAAAGCGGCCTGCACCGATTTCCCCATGAGGTTCAGCGCGGCGGCAAGGCCGATCACCCCTCCCGCCATGATCAAACGCAGAAGCCAATACTCTGACATACCATCGATCTCCTTTTGTTTCATTCATAGGACACAGATCTGTTTTGCATCCATAGCATACTGTGCTCCGCAATAAATGGGGATTAAGGAACTGAAAACCGCATTAAGAAAAAATAAACGCCGCTCCGCTTATAACAGCGGAGCGGCGTGATTTTGTTCCTCCTGCAACCGGATGCGCTCCTGACTGAGGCCGCACTGGCTCAGTATGGCGATCATCAGGTTTTTCTCAAAGGCGTCCGGAGCGGGAAAACCGGCCATTGGAATTCCGACGATCCCCATTCCTCCCTGCGTTCCTCTGACGGAAAGGAACATCCATTTGGAGTTTGGGAGCGTATGGGTGGCCGCCCCTGCGTGCCTGTTATTCCGCTGTACCCACTGAGCGACCCCCATCTCGTCCGGGCCGAGCTCAGAGAGGACCGGAGCGGCCTCGGACGGCTCCACCCGAAAGGACAGCTCCGCGCCGGTTCGGCTCAGCGCATAGAGGACCGGACGGTCAAACAGACGGTGGAGCTGCTCCGCAGTCAGCCGCAGACAGTCCCACTCTGTCCGCGCGTTTTGCAGCTTTTGACTGCTTTCCAAAAGCAGCTCGGTATAATAGCTTTTCTCCGCCGCCAGGCGCGCCTGCTCCTGCACACGGGTTGCCAGGGAATTCGCCAGGATACTGGAGAACAGCATGATCAAAAAGGTGACCGGATAGCTGGGTCCATCGGCCCGAAAGGAAAATCGCGGCTCTGTGAAAAAGAAATTGAAGGCGGCTACGCTCAGGAAGGAGGCCGCCGCCCCATAGAGATACCCCCTGGTCCAGACCGCCGTGAGCAGTACGCCGAGGAGATAAACAGGGATGATGTTCGACTCGCTGAGGCCGACGCTGTGGAACAGAAAGCCCACTCCGGTGGAGAGCAGCAGCGTGCCCAACATCACACCAGTATCCTTCCAGGTGAAGCGGAATTTGGGCGGATGCGGTGTTCCGTGCGGCTTTTTATACCGGGGCTGGTGGTCCGGGATGATGTACACATCCAGATTGGTCAATTCGATCAGGCGGTCTGCCAGACTTTTCTTTCCAAACGGAAAAGCCTGCTTGTGGTTGATCCGGCCCATGACGATCTTGGTGACGCCGCTGACCCGGGCGTACTCCGCGATCTGCACAGCCGGGTCCGAGCCATATACAGTGGCGATCTGTGCCCCCAGCTGTTCCGCGAGGCGCAGGTTGCCGCGGAGCCGCGTCAGATTTTCGCCGGACAGCTCGCGCGTCTCCGGCGTCTGCACAAAGAGCGCGGTAAATCCGCTGTGGAAGGCCTCCGCCATCCGCGCGGCGGTCCGGATCACTCTGGCGTTGGAGGGCGCGGAGGAGAGGCAGATCAAAATATGCTCCCCCGCCCGGGCGCTTTTTTCGTTTCCCTCCCGCACCGCCGCGTGGTTCAGCTGGTCCGCCGTCCGGCGCATGGCGATCTCCCGTAACGCCCTCAGGTTGTCCACAGAGAAAAAATGGGAAAGGGCCTGCCTGGCCTGGCGCTCCCGATAGACCTTCCCTGTTTGCAGGCGCTTCATCAGCTCGTCCGGCTCGATGTCCACCAGCTCCACCTGCTCCGCCCGGTCAAAAACGCGGTCCGGGATCCGCTCGCTGACCTCGATCCCGGTGATGGAGGATACCAGGTCGTGCAGAGACTCCAAATGCTGCACATTGACGGTCGTATAGACATGGATGCCGGCTTGCAGCAGTTCCTCCACATCCTGATACCGTTTTGTGTGGCGGCTGCCCGGCGCGTTCGTATGGGCCAGCTCATCCACCAAAATCAGATGGGGTTTTCTTTGCAGCGCCAGATCCAGATCGAACTCCCGCAGCCGAAGCCCATGGTACTCGATCTCTGCCGGAGGAAGCGTCTCCAGCCCCTCCAGCAGGGCCAGGGTATCCGGTCGGGCGTGGGGCTCGACATATCCAACGACAACGTCAACGCCCTCTTGCTTGGCCTGATGGGCCGCTTCCAACATGGCGTATGTTTTTCCGACTCCCGCGGCGTATCCGAAGAAGATTTTGAGTCTCCCGGGAGCGGCGGTATGAGGAAGATGCTGCGTTTCTAAGAGCTCCATAAGAGATTTCTCCTAAGACATCTATATTGAGCATACAATATATTTTCTAAATTTTATCATGAGAAATGCTATGAACGTATAAGAAAGATAAAATTGGCATTAAGATCAGATAAGGATAGGCGCAAAAATGTTAATGCCTTTCTTTGATTCAGAATAGCATTGCTTGTGTGGGAACAGAGCATTTATGTGGCTCCTGATTATGGGACCCGCTTATGCCGGTCTCATAAATACACGGTTACGAATATTCGTGAATAGATGTTCAAGCGGTTCAAAGAAAAACGTGCGGAGAATCGACAGAGCAGCGGCGTTTGCAGAATCTTGATCCTGCTGAAGAACCCTTACAGGGACCTTAATTATTTCCATGCTAATCTAAGTCTACACCTAAATGACCGCCCGCCCCGTATATCCATAAGGTCGGAAATCAGCCCGGAAAACTCTCTATTTCCACGCTCTCGGAATTGTGATAAAATGGAACTACCTTAATGAAAAGGGAGCTGAATTGTGGCTTTAACCATTCAAGAAAGGCTGAAAGACCTGCGTGTGGAGCGTGGCTTGACGCTGGAACAGCTTGCAGAGCAGACGCACCTCTCCAAGTCTGTGCTGGGCAGCTATGAATCGGACGAGTATAAGGACATCAGCCACTATGCCCTTATCAAGCTGGCAAAATTTTACGGCGTGACCGCCGATTATCTGCTGGGGCTGTCCCAAACAAGAAATCACCCAAACGCTGATCTTTCAGACCTGCGTTTGAGTGATGATATGATTGTACTCTTAAAAAGTGGGCTGGTGGATAATTCACTCTTGTGCGAGCGGGCAGTACACCTGGATTTTCCCCGGCTGATGGCTGACCTCGAAATTTATGTAAACGGTATTGCTGGCAAACAGGTGCAGAGTGCAAACGCTATTGTAGACGCTGTGAGCGCAACCATTATGAAGCAGCACAATCCCGGCTTGTCCGACCCGCAGTTACGACAGCTTATTGCCGCCCATATTGACGATGACAGCTTTTGCCGCTATGTGATACAGCAGGACATAAACAAGATAGCCCTCGACTTGCGGGAAGCCCATAAGGACGATTTTTTCAGCGTCTCGGAGGACAACCCACTGGAAGATTTCTTGCAGATTGTTGACGAAGCTGCTAGCCCAGACAGCGACCCGGAGCAAGCGGCTTTGGCGTTTATCTGTAAGCGGCTCAAATTGAATTTGAAAAAGCTATCCGAAGAAGAAAAGAAGTGGCTGAAAAAGATTGCACAGAAGTCGGACTTACTGAAAAATCCAAACCCACAACGGGGGAAAAAATAAGGACTTTACAAATCAAAATATAAAACTGTAGGAGGTGATAACATTGAGTGAAAAAACAAAAATTCTTTGTCCCTACTGTTTAATAAAAGAAATCGCTCCCATACAGGCTATATGCCCTGTCTGCTATTCAAAAGAAGATGAATTAGAGCAAAATAGTTGGGACGATCTGCGAGAACGCAATAATACTGATGAAATCCAGATGTTTACCCTGGCAAAGAAAGTTGATGAAGCGTTCCAAGTGCCAGAAAATGAAGCATACGCTTGCAGAGAGAGACATGAAATAAATCGGGCTGAGACATTGAAACAGAAAATGGATGTATTTCACCGACGGCGCATCCTCTGTATGGTGGAGATATTTTCCCATATTGATTGTAGCATCCTTTTCGATAATCATATTGATTTGAAACAGTATTGGACAAATATTCAGGATTATGCTCAACAGCACATCTCTGCTGAACAGCTCGAAAAAATGAACGATTACCTTCGGTCACAGATTATGTGGAAGTCCCTATCTAGTCAGCAGATGGATTTGGCAGCGGAACTGCTTAGTTTCTGGTGCGGCGAAGATGTGCTTGATTGGAGTTATTCCCAATATTTTGAGATTGCAGCAAGTAATCTTAAATCATTTATTGAGAAGAAGCTGTTTATAGAGATTTTGTGTAAGCATTTTGCAGATGTGATGTCTTTGCCGGTCAAACGATTAAGCAAATAAGAAATTACACCATAATTATTAAAGTAGTCCAAATTATCTGGGAAATAGCAAGGGCAGCCGAGCCAGTCAACGGTCAAGATGAACGGCGCATTTCATGCGCCGCCGTTGA
>OWJB01000280.1_pt1 | contig 21924 bp, 23 predicted proteins | sample 1732861 | NCBI WGS metagenome assembly OWJB01 (sample SAMN05065762, study PRJEB22554) | human gut metagenome | biome: ENVO:2100002; feature: ENVO:00000062; material: ENVO:00002003 | host: Homo sapiens | place: USA
GGTCTGGCATTGGTTTACGGCTTTGACCGCACTCTGTTGCAGTTGTCGGTGCGTGTCGGTTATGATGGTTGCTAATTGTTCAAAATTCATGTTATACAATTATTGAAAGTTGGTTAAAAGCGTTCGGGGTGTTGCTGCCCTAAACGCCTGCCATCCGGTCACAGAAAAAGGCAAAGCCTCCTTCGTTATGACCGACTGGCAAAGGCACTTATTATTATGGGATTACGGGAATAAAACCTGAAAATCCCGTGGGCTTCCGTCGTCTATGAGTTCGTTCCGGTGAAGCCAGCGGAGAATTTCAGTACCGGACTGGCTGCCGAAGTTGCGGACACAATACAGGCGGGAAAGACGATACCTTTTCAGGTGCATGAGCAAGTGTTCGGTGGTGAAAATGCCAAGTTCCCGGCAAGCCTTGACGACACGCTGCGAAAAGCCGAGCCTGTCCAGCGGGGTATTCAGTAGTTCACTGTGCTTGCCCGGTCTGCCCCTCTTCTTCTGCCGTGGCGCATCGTCATAGATGGTGGCTACCCGGTTGCGCTCGAAAAGGGCGAAAAGGGATGCGCCGTCAATCATCAGGACGGTATCGAAACGGGCAAAAGCGATGTGGTTGCCGTTCATCCAAAGGGTGATGCGCTGCTCGTCCGTACCGCAAAGGCGGGCGGCTTCCTGCACGGATAACCAGCCGTTCATCGTCTGCCCCCTTTCCCTTTGGGCTTGGGCGGAAAGTCGTACACGGTGCGGAAATCCTTGTCAAAGGTGACGTGTGCGTCGAACGCCTTGCCGTCCCTGTTCTTGAAACCTTTGATAAGGGAGGTTTTGCCTTTGGTAACAAGGTCGGTAATCTGGCTGTCGGTGAGTGTCTTCTCGCCCTTGCTGCGGAAGACGGTAAGCCCGCAATCGACGTTGCTGCACTTGGCAACTTTCGGATAAAAGAGGATGCGTCCGGACTGGCATTTGGGGCAAGGGATTCGTTCACCGTCCGCCACGGACACCTGTACCTGCAAAAGTTCTTCGGTGATCTGTGCGGCATAGACCTCGATACCCTTGCGGAATGTGGCTGCATCCATTTCGCCCGTTTCGATACGGGCAAGGGCGGTTTCCCACTGCCCGGTCATTTCAACATCGGCAATCTTCTTGCCCTTGACGGTACTGTACACGGCAAGCCCTTTCTCGGTCGGGACGAGGTTCTTCTTCTCCCGGCGCACGTAATCACGTGAAAACAGGGTTTCGATGATGGACGCACGGGTGGCGGGCGTGCCGATACCTATGTCCTTCAGGCTGTCCCGGAGTTCGGCTTCGTCCAGATTCCTGCCGCAACTCTCCATTGCCGAAAGCAAGCTGCTCTCGGTATGCAGGGGCTTGGGTTTGGTCTGTTTCTCCAACAGTTCGGCGGATTCGAGGGGGAAGGTTTCGTCCTGCCGTAAAACGGGAAGGGCGGCGGATTCTTCCTCTTCGTCCCGCTCGCCACGCACAGTACGCCATCCGGCGGACTTGACAACCGTACCTTTGGCGGTAAAGTCGCTGTTGCCTGCCGTCAGGTGGACGGTGGTAACGTCCTTGACACAGCGGGCGGAGAAGGATTCGAGCAGGCGGGCTGCCACCATGTCGTAAATCTTGCGCTGGTCTTCCGGCAGTTCACCGGGCAGACATTCGGTGATAATGAGCGCATGGTGGTCGGTGACTTTCTTATCGTCCACGCTGCGGCGGTTGAGTGCCGTCCCTTTCAGGGTGGCGGCATAGGCGGCAAAAGCCGGGTATTGCTCCAAAAGGGCGATACGGGACGGGATTTCGTCGAAAACATCGTCGGAGATATAACGGGAGCCTGTGCGGGGGTAGCTCAATACTTTCGCCTCGTATAACGACTGGGCGATGTTGAGTGTCTTGTCCGCTGAAAAGCCGAGCTTGCTGTTGGCTTCTTTTTGTAAACTTGTCAAGTCGTACAGTAGCGGCGGCTCTTGACCGACTTCCTTGCACTGCACATCGGCAACCGTAACCGTACCTGTTGCAGTTACGGCACTAAGGGCGGTATTGACTGCCGGAAGGGTCTGGTACTTGTGTTCGGACAAGGCGGAGAAGGGCGTGCCGTCCTTTGCCGCCACCACCCGGATTTGGTAGTAGGTCTGCGGGGTGAAATCCTTGTTCTCCAAATAGCGGGAGCAGATCATCATCAAGGTGGGTGTCTGTACCCGTCCGAGCGAGAAGATTCCCTGCCCGGCGGCGATGGAGAGTGCTTGCGTGGCATTTAGTCCGATTTCCCAATCGGCGATGGCACGGGCTTCGGCGGCACGGTAGAGGTTGTCGTAGCTGCTGCCGGGTTTGAGGTTATCCAGCCCTTCCCGGATGGCACGGTCGGTCAGCGAGGAAATCCACAGGCGAACAAAGGGCTTGCGGCAGTCGAGGTAGTTGTAAATATAGCGGAAGATTCCTTCTCCTTCACGACCTGCATCAGTCGCCACGATGATCCGGTCAGACTGGGCGAAAACTTCCCGGATCACCTTTAGCTGTTTGAGTACGCCGGGATCGGATTGGTACTCCTTGCCTTCTCGTATCTGGCGGGGAATGAACTTAAATTCCTGCGGGATGATGGGCAGGTTTTCCCGGCGGAAGCCCGTGTAACCGTAAGCGTCGGGCATAGCCAACTGTACAAGATGGCCGAACGCCCAGGTAACGAGGTAGTCGTTGCCTGAGAGGTAGCCATCGTGACGTTCTTTCACTCCGAGTACGTTTGCTACACTTGCCGCTACGCTCGGTTTCTCACATAAAATGCAAATAGTCATATTGTTCTAATTTTTAATGGTTTGACAAAAAGTGTCCCGTCACTTAGGGCGGGACAACTGAATCGTTATAAGAAGGGGGAAAAGGATTAACGGCGGACGCCCTTGCGCTGCTTGGGCTTGTGCTGCTTCTGCTCCTGCCGTTGTTCCTGTTTCTTATCCTCTTTCTGCTGCTCCTTGCGGTCTTTCTGCTGCTTCTGTTCCCCGGTGGGCTGGGTTTGTGCAGATTGCAGGGCTTCTTTCAGGCTCTTGGTGGATTCGTTGGTTTTACCCTGTGAATTGACCGCCACCTGCACCTCGTTCTCGACTGCGGGCTTGACACGTCCCTCTTCGAGTGCGGTCTTGTAATCCTTCGGGAACATGAAAGCGGGATATTTCTGTCCGGGCTGCCATGTGATATAGCCGTGATAGGCTTTACCTTGTCTATCCACCAGACCGGAGATTTTGACCGTTCCGCCACCGGAGAGTTCAAGCTGCGACTTCTCGGTGAGTTCCTGCTTGCGGAAGGTCTTGGGGACTTCCTGATTGGCGGTCTGCTTCTGCATTTCCCGGTGTTCGTCCATCGCCAGTTTGCCCCGTTCGCCAAAGAGTAGTTCAAGCTGCATCTTGGCGGCACTGAACTGCACGGGGGCTAAATAGGTCTTGGGCTTCTGCCCCTCTTTCGCTTTGGTCTGGAACTGGCAGACGACGGCTTCGCCCTGTTTCAACTTGGCAACCTCGTCGGGGGTGAAGGTGTGCCCGTTCTTCTCGGCAGGAATGCGCACCTTGTCCAGCGGGAACGACACCAGTTCGTTCGTTTTCAGGTTACGGCTGATAAGGGACGGGATTTTCTCACCCGCCCGGTTGGTGACCTCGGCGGGATGCCCGATATTGCCGGAGAGCTTCACGGCGTCCATGTCCTTTGGGGAAAGTTCGTACCCGAAAAACTGTTTCTGCATCTTGTCAAGGTCGAGAATGCCGTGGCTGCAAATGACGAGCTTGCCATCGGCGTTCTCACGCAAGGAAAGCTGGCTGTCGTTGCTGTGGGAAAGAGAACCGAGGTTGAAGTACACACGGGCTGTCTTGTCGGTCTGGAAACCTTTCAGCATCTGGTCAAGCATGCCGTTCTGTTCAAGCTGCTCCCTTTTGATGCCGATGGATGCGGCGGCTTCCCAGTCAATCTTGTTCACGTCGTACTTGTACTGCGGCTGTTGCTGCTGTTCCTGCGGTTGTGGTTGCTGTTGTGGTGCATCGGTCTGTTGCTGTTGTTGTCCGGCGGCAGGTTGCGCCTGCTGCTGGCTCTGTTGCTGTGCCTGCTGGGGCGGCTGTACTTCGTACTGTGCCATGCGTGCCTGTCCTTCGGGCGTGGGGTTCTGCACGGTCTGCTGGAAATCTGCCGCTACCCGTTGCACTTCCTCTTCCGGGACACGGAAGAAATGAAAACGGGTGGGATCTTTAATCTGATTCCAAAGGTTGGAAAAGAAGTTGGAGAACATATCGCCGTGGCGATCCACCCGGAGAAGGTCGTTGTTGTCCTCCAACGGGTTCTTGGTTTGTAACTTGCCGTCCTGCACTCCGCTGACGGCTTGGATGGTCTTTTCCTCCTTGTCCATGACAAGAAGGATGTCCATCAACTGCTGGCTGTTGTCCGGTCTTTCGTCCATAAACTTAAATTTTTAAATGGTGAATACTAATGGTTTCCAGTGAAACCGGACGTAAATATATAGGGGAAAACATGGGTTATCAGCAAGTTTCGGGCAGGGTGTCGCTACTTGTCGCCGCATCGGTATGTTTGTCGCTGCCGATGTCCGACAAAGGCTGAATTGTGCCTGTTTTTCATTTTCTACTAATTTCAAGAAATAAAAATCGAACAATCGTTTACTTTTTCATGCTTTTTTTTTATCTTTGGAGGGAACTACACTTTGCAGGTGTCGTTTACTGAAATAAGTGGTGCTTGAAAAGGGTGGTTATTAGAGATTAGGAACAACACCATGAGGTGTGGTTATTTATACATTATGAACAATTAGAGTACACGATATGAGAAATGAAATTTTACAGTTGAAAGATTTAGGTCGTATGCCTAATGAAAGCATCAATGATACAGAGAGTATTGATGAATTAGTAAATACTTATGATGCCTTATTAGAACAAATACAACTTCCCATATCATTTGATGAAGCTATGGAGTTGGTACAAATCTTTCCTGAAAATGCTTTTTATGATTTGCAGTGGAGTTTATTAAAACTTGTAGAGTCTGTTTGCGTTGATGATGAGAATAAGTATATTCAGTTAATAAACTCTTGCCCAAGCCAAGAATGGCGGGACACTCTGAATGCTCGCTATGCAAATTATAAAAAGGCACAAGTGCTAAAGTAAGTTCATAACAAGCCGGGATAACGGACTAACGCCGTTCCCCGTCAAGCCATTAGCAAAAACAGAAAGTCTATGAACAAAGGATACTATGTATTAGAAGTAGAGGACACAAGTTCTGCGGAGTTTACAAAGAACTATTGGAAAAAGCAGCCAAAATTCTCTTTGAGAGAATATATCAGAGAAAACGGTGCATATCCTGAACAAATTCCCGACTTAAATCTTGAAATTAGGATTTATGATGATGTGGAATTTAATAGGCTGAATGATTTTATTTTCAGTCCGATAAAACCTTTGTGTATATCCGAAAAGGTCAAAAATATCATAGAACTTTGTTCTTTACCCGAACATCGTTTTTTTAATGTAGATGTTTATATGCCTAAAAAAAGGAATAAGGTAGATGCCAACTATTACGCTCTACATTATGACTTTGACTATATTCAAAATGATATATTAGGAATGATTGATTATGAAAAATCTAATATTCGGATAAAAACAAATGCAGGAGAGTATCTCTTAGTCAGAGATAGAAAAGATGTAGAGAACTTGTTTATACATAACAAAACTATATCGAAAATGATAAATAAGTTATCTGAAACAGCAAAGCTAAGAGAAAAAAATCAGAACCAAATATCTACTTTATCCGAGGAGCATTGGAGTTTTGAACGAGTTGATAAGATATATTTTAATCGTTCTTTTGATTTTTCAATGGATTTGTTTCAAATACCCGACTTTTCATGGATGATCTATATATCTGACAAATTAAAAGAGGAACTTGAACGAAATCGCATTACAGGAATAACATTTTCAATTCCGGGTGATAAACAGTATCTTGTTCATAGACCTAACCCAATATTAGAATGGGTATAATATTTTGCTAACAAGGTCGATATAACAGCTAACGCTGTTACTCACCGAACCATTATCAATAAAATGAGCAATTTAGAATTTCGTTCAACAAAAGAATTAGAAACTTACATTCATTCTTTATTGGCTAAATATCCCAACGTAAAGATTGAATTGTCAAGAGTTTTCGACTATCATCATTCTTATAGAATGGATGATAAATGTATCTATTGGGGAAATGAAGAAGTAAGGTCAGCAGACTATGATAGTTTTGTAATCTGTCTTACAAAAACTTTTGCTAAAGATAAAAACAAATGTTATGCGGGTGCAAGGTCTTTAAGAAATGTAGATGCAGCTTCTTTTCATAGCTTAAATTGGACTTATGCTAAAGATAAAAACCATGTTTGGACATTATGTGGAATAATAAAAGAAGCTGATGCCAGTTCATTTCAAGTATGTGACAATGGAATGTACTTTAATAATGGGCTTATTTATCCTTATGGATATGGTAAGGATTGCAATTTTGTTTTCTATTATGATTATTCAGGTAAACCAACAATAATAAAAACAGCAGATACCGAAACTTTCCGTTCTTTGGATGATGGCTTATACGGAATGGATAGCAAATCTATATTTTATGGAAAGAAGAAATTAAATAAAGCAGACATAAATAGTTGGATGAAAGTTTCTGAATTACATTCTAAAGATACTAATAGATGTTTTTATCTAAACAGAGAAATCAAAGGTGCTGATCCTGCTACTTTTTTTGCAGAAACAAGAAAAGACGGTTGGGATATATTCTCAAGAGATAAGGAACATTACTATTTGTGGGGCGAGGAAGTATGTCAGGAAGAATATGAGAAGAAACGAAATATCTAAAATAAAATTGATAACAAGGAAAGATAACCTCTAAATGGTGTTCCTTGTCAAACCATTAGTAGCAATCTAAAAAAAACGTATGGAACATTATAAGGAAATATTAGATATTAATCGGTTGGTAATATATCTACCTTTTTTAAAAGAGGGATTAGAGTTTGCTAAACTTCATGGCTATAATAACATTCTAATAGATACAAGCAAACCATGTACTGATACATTTGGTTTTCCATGCAAGCATGTACTAAATATAAACTTAATATGTGAATATGATTTCATAGAAACATTGGTTATCTCTGGAAACAGCTATTCTATGGAGCCATGTAATCTCAATAGTTTAAGCATTATGCCACAACTAAAGAACTTAGGACTTTGGGCAGAGAAAGTCTTTTCTATTGATTTTAGCTTATTCTCTAAACTTACAGAAGTTGAGTTTCATTACACTAAACAAACCGAGAATATAAATGCTTTAACAAATCTAAGGCGATTACATATTTACAATTTGAAATCCGAAGAATTAGAAGAGTTCAAAAATATGGCTTCATTGGAAGAACTGATACTTTGGGATGCAAACAATATAAATTTAAACGGCTTATTCCAATTAACCAACATGAGGAAATTAGATATTATCCGTTCTAAAAAAATGATTGATATTAGCAGTTTACGTCATTCAAACAAACTTGAAGAACTAAATCTATCATATTGCAATAATATAACTGAAATAAGTGTATTGAGTCATATTCCTCAATTAAAAAAACTTAGATTTGTTAAATGCAAACAGCTTCAAGACTTAACCCAATTAGTACCTAATAATACTATTGAGAGTATTTATATTTCGGTTTTAAACGACTTGTCTTTTATAGCTGGCATGAAGCATCTCAAATCCTTGTGTTTTGATGATGTGATTGACGGAGATATATCTCCCTTATTTGGCTCTATTTCATTAGAGTATGTAAGTATGGTTTCAAAAAAAAAATATTCCCATACTGAAAAAGAGGTAAACCAAATATTGGAGAAGAACCGATTAAATATATAAATAGCTACGAACAAGGTCGAGACAACAGCTAAACGCTGTTCCTCACCAAACCATTAGCTGTAATAATTAGAAATATATAGATATGAAACTAAAAGCGATATTTCATGATGCTTTTCTTTTTTTAGGCATAGCCATCGAAGGTTTGCTATTATTGCAAACACACATATTCATGGAAAAAGGGAAATTCGGCTATATGCTGGTGACTGGAAGCCTTGCGATAGTTCCGATTGCTATTGTTATCTGGGTAATGCGAAGAAAGAAGACACAAGAAAAGAAAATCAAAGAGAAACATAAGGCATTGCTTCGCTCCAAAGGTATTACTTTGAAAGTGGATTTAAACAGTTGCGAAATATGTGAAAGCAAACAAAATGTCCATTACACCCGAATGGATGTACCTGCTTACTCGTTCAAAACACGTTTATATTCACCTACTTCGTTAGATGAACCGGATTTGCCCCACCAATCTTTGCATAGTCAGGAGATTAACGCCTGCGAAGCATTGACAAATCCCGACCGAATGAATGAACCGTTTTCTTATGAACGTTGTCATTGTACAGTAAAAGTTACTTTAGACTATCGGGGAAAACAGACGCAGTTTGTCAGCGAACCAATTATTATGGATAGAAGTAGTTTAGGTGTTTTTCTTGCCTTGCAAAAAGACGGAGTTATTTATATAAATCCAAAGGATGAAGAGGATTACTTCTTCGACCTTGATTTTTTAAAACAGGAATGATACAAGATAATACTTATAACGTTTCTTTCCAAGCCATTATATAGAAACATGAAAACGACAATGCCATATACAAGAATTGAAAACGTTCTGTATGCCGTGATTTCGCTATTCGTGGGATGGGGTATCACTTCTTACTATACATCTGCTCTGCCCGATTTTGATATAGCCGCTAACAATATATACACAACGATTGAATGTGAAGTGCTGACATTTGTATTATGGGGGATGCTGATATTCCTTTTCCGCTTTATCGGAAAACAGGTGGATGATACAAGGAAAAAGCGATTGTTCAAGATAACTTCCGTACTGGCATATTGGTTGATCGTGTGGGGATTCTGCCATTATCAATGCGCCATAAAAGCGGTACAGGATTGGAATGATATGATGAACGGGAATATGGGATAACCGTAGCAGTTACCGTTATCCGAATATCATAACTGACATAAAAAAATAACAGGCATTAATATAGTTCCGAATCATAATGAAAACAATAACAGGATTTTTACTATCCAAAGCGGAGAAGTGTCCGGACATATTGCCCTCTATGCAAGAATTGGCGGACAAGATAGAATGGTTGGCAAACAACAGCCGTTCACTGAAAGAGTTTGAAACCTTAGAGCCATCCGCCGGAAACCGCGAACTGTTGGGCTTCGTCACCGACAGCCTGAAAGAAAGCGGGGAACTGCTGACATTGGATCAGAAGGATTATAAAGCCTATATTTTCTTGCTGGCATATTGTCCCGAAGATTTTGCTTTTTTCTATCTCAAAGAAAAACTTGTAGTACCTTATATCGAGCAAAATAAACTGGATGAACTGTTGTTCTTTACAGATATGCTCCGGCAGGTTTTCGACAATCACAGATACTTGTCGGGTGTCTATAACTGGGTGTGCGACTACTTCTTTCAGGCACGGCGGGAAGCCTATCACGGAAAAGGCAGCTACATCACCGATGAACAGTTCCGCCGTGCCGAACGAAACCTGAAATACCTGCGACAGAGATCATTCCGGGAAATGGTGCAGATAAAAGGCTATAAGGTCTATTCACCGACCGTCCTTGCCAAATGCTGCGATATGGAATACAGTTCGTTCCGTCGCAGGTTTAAAGCGGAATTTGGAAAAACAGTGTGCCAGTGGATACGTGAACAGCGGGCAAAGGAGATAGCCTACCTGCTCGAATATACAGACAAGAGATTATTGGAAATTGCAGAGAACACCGGGTTTTCGTCCGCCAGCAACCTGAACGATTTCTGTGTGAAATATATGCTCGGAACTCCCGGCGTGCTGCGTAAACGTCTGAAAGGACAACGGAATGTTCACCATGAAGAACAGTGCTATGAATAAAACAGTCCAATCTATACTGTCATTGACGGCTTTCAGTCTTTTGCTGACGGCTATAACGTTATTTTAAGAATGAAGAATGTAAAATACATATTCTGTATCGTCTTTTGCTTGGGAATGATGAATGGCATAATGGCACAAAGCAGCACTGATTTGCCTGCTTTGGAAAAACAGCTTTGTTTTATCCAAGACACACTATATACGCTGCGGCAAGATTATTCCTGCACGAATGATGCTTATTGCGATTCTTTGCAAAACAGATTCTCTGTCCTATTGGAAGAACTCTGCGCAACCGATAAAGGAATGGAATACGACTTCAAGGAATTGAAGAAAATGGAACGGCAATTTACTGTCGGAGTATCAGCAGACGGAAATATGAGGGTATTTTCCCGAAACACCTATTGGGGCGGTTCTATGCCTTTGTTCGCTTGTTATATTCAATACAGGGATAAAGAACAATCCTACTTCTTCGACCTGAACGGGGAGGATGATATGGGGATGTGCTATGACACCATTTATTCGGTTCAAGTATCCGATAAACGATATTACCTGCTTGCAGGAATAAGTCAGATAGCTGCCGCCTATCCGTTAGCGGTCATGCGGGCTATCAGTTGTACAAACGGGAAGTTGGAGAAAGAAGCCATATTCGTTTCCGGTGATCTGCAAACGGATTATTTGTCTATCTCTTACCGTTCTGTACCGGATGATATAGACGCACGGTTATTCATTGGCAGTAATTTGTCGTTTCCCCGTATCGTGTATATCGGAACACAAGAGGAAATATTAAAGCCTGTTGTCGTGAGAGATAAGGACGATACCGAATATGTCAGTGGAGAGATTGAGGTTTATAAACTGGAGAGAAATAAGGATGAAATAAAATTCATCCGTAACAATTAGAGCAGAAACATTCGTTGCTATACATTGATATAATAGCCCAAACGATAGGGACTTTTGATATGAAGTAACAAGGAAAGAACAAACCGGATATTCAGCCAGCAATGTACCTGGCTAAATATCCGGTTTTCATTTATCACACGTTCTTAATCAGGTGCGAGAGTTCAGGATCAGCCTTGATGCGCTCGATTTCGTCGGCGACAATTTGCTTGACCTCGTTCTTGATGCGGTAGTAGTTCTGTTCAATCTGCTGCTGCATGGTGTCGTTGCCTTGCTCGTCGGTGAAGTCGATAATCTGCGGTATCTTCACGTAACGGGCGGTTTCCCGCTTGACCTGCTCGTTATCCACGACAATCTCGGCGTGGAAAATCTTCTGCTCGATGCGCTCGTCGAAATTGTCCGCTACCGCCCCGACAAACATTCCCTGTGTCAAGTTACTGATTTTGGATGCCGGGATAAGGCTGTCCATTTGGGTATTGATGGAAACGGAAGTTTCGTTGCGGTTGATAGTCATGTTTTGCCGTTTCTGCAAGACCTTGCCGAAACGCTCCGACAAGGTTTTGGCGGTTTCGGCAACGACCTGACCTGCAAAAACATTCCCGACGGTATTGCAGATTACGGCACTTTCCTTGTCGCCGTAGTCCCTTTTTAACTGGCTGAAATCTTGAAAGCCGAGCATGACGGCAACCTTGTTGCTTCGGGCGGTGGCAATCAGGTTATCCAGTCCACGCATGTAAATCGTGGGCAACTCGTCTATGATTACGGCGGATTTGAGTCGTTTCTTCTTGTTGATTAACTTCACGATACGGGAGTTGTACAGACCGAGAGCCGCACCGTAAATGCCCTGCCTGTCGGGATTATTGCCGACAACCAGCACTTTCGGTTCTTCCGGGTTGTTGATGTCGAGCGTGAAATCATCCGCTGTCATTACCCAATAGAGAGCCGGGGAAATCATGCGGGAAAGCGGGATTTTGGCACTGGCTATCTGCCCCTGCAACTGCTCCACCGCCGAGGATTCCCAAGCGTCCATAAAAGGACTTAAATAGTTCTCCAGTTCGGGGTAACTGGTGAGTATGGGGAAAATATCAGCGTATTTCCGGTTCAGGAACTCTATGGCATGGGGGAAGGTGCAGTACTTGCCGTTCTTGTAAATTTTTAAATACCATATAATACTGGCTAACAGAATGATAGGTGATTCTACAAAGAAGTCGCCCTGCTTGGAAATCCATGTTCGGTTCAAATTTAACATAATCGTGTACGCACTCTCGTAGGCATCCGATATGTCCGTCATAAAGTCCGGGTGAATGGGATTGCATCGGTGGCTACCCGCCGGATCATCGAAATTTATCACGTAGAATTTTGGTTTGACCTTGTAACCGTCCAGATTGTTAAGCAGGTGGTTGTAAGCAATTTCGGAAAGGTCGGGATATTTGAAATCGTACAAGAAAACGGAAAATCCTTTCTCAATTACCTGCTTAATGTATTGATTGATAATCGCGTAGGACTTCCCGCTGCCCGGAGTTCCCAACACCATTGTCGCACGAAAAATATTAACAAGGTTAATCCATCCGTCATACGTCTTTCCCCTGAACCAAAAGCGGGTACGGAGATTGACGGAATACTCGTTCTCTTTAAGTTCCGTCTCCTGCATAAAGCTCTCGTTCTCCAGATTGAACACGTCTTCAAGCAGGTTGGTTTTGAGCAGGCGGGACATCCACAGCCCTGCCATGAGCAGCAGGATATATCCTGCCGTGAGGGTGGCGACGTAGAACACCGTGTTTGCCGATAACGGCAACGGGAGTGCGAGCAGCCACCAGTTGAAAAAGAACAGCAGCAAGCCCGACACACCGGAAAGAATAATCTTCCGCCAAGTAATCTTCTGCTCCTTCACGCCCTTTGTGCCTAAACAGGACAAGGCGAGGAACACCACGGCAAAGAGCTTCGTCCAAAGGATGTTGGAGAACAGCCCGGCGGTATGCTGGAAACCGAGCAGGATCCTATCGACCACGCCGATATTAATGCCCCACTCCCGGATGGACTGGTAACAGAACCAGTAAATGTTGATAACTACAAATAAAATACTGATAGCACGCATGAACTCCATTACTTTGGCGAGTCCACGCAAATCATCTTCGTTTTGCATAAATCTAAATTTTAAATAGTGAGTAAACTAAAAAGACGGAAGGCTACTGTTGCCTGCCGTACCTGCGCTTCTTCTTCCTTTTCCGCTGTTGCGGTGCGGACTGGTCGCCGGATGCACCGCCCTGCACGGGTGCGAACAGGCTGAAAGCGTTTGCCACGTTCTCGGCGGTACTGTCCTTGTGGTCGGGCTGGTACGCTGTATCACGTTCCTGCCATTCAGGTGCGCCGGAATGTTCCTGCTGTTGTACGGGGTGCGTACCGTCCTGCCCGTTGAAAAGGTCGTTGAACACATTGGCTGAAAACTCCTTGCCCAGACGGGAACCGTTGAAAACGGTCTTGTCGGCATGGTCGATAAAGGTTGCGCCATAGATGCGCCCGGCTTCATTCTGACGGAACACCACGCCGATACCCTGCCGGAGCAGTTCACGCTCGAAAAGTGCCCGGTCACGCCCTGCGGTCTGCATGGCTGCCGCTATGCGGGCGGCGGTGTCGGTGGCAATGTCCTTGTGCTTTTTCACCCATGCAGCGGAAACCTGCATACGCTTTTCCAGTGCGTCGATGCCCGCTTCCTTGCCGAAGATGGAAGATTTGAAGGGCTTGCCTACCTTGTTACCTTCCTTATCCGTTGCCGAATAGGACAAGCCGTGATACTCCCGTCCGCCATATTCCCCTTTGACTTCATCCACCGAAATACCGTAAAGCGAAAGTACGGCACGGTACTCACCGAGCGACTGGAAACGCCACTCACGGGCTATCGGACGGATCACGCCCGCCAACTGCCCTTTGAGGTTGCCGCCGTTGTAATCGACGGGCGACAAGGGCAGCCCTTCCTTCCATTCTTTCTTGGTTGCCGGGGTAAGGCTGAACTGTTGTTCCAATTCCCGGCAGACGGCCATCGAACGCTCGTGTTCGTAGCTGTCGGAAATGGCACGCCCGGTTTCGTCCACCCGGACGGAAACGATATGCAGGTGTTCACGCCCGATGTCGTTGTGGCGATAGACAATATAAGGCTGGTCGCCGAAGCCCATGCGCCGCATATACTCTTCCGCTAACTTGATAAACTGCTCTTCACTCACGCAATCTTTCGGATCGGGATTGAGCGAAATGTGCAGGATGGGTTTCTCGGTCTTGCGGTTGGCGGTCAGGTAGTCCCCGAACGAACGGGAAAGATGCTCTATCGTGTAGAGGTTGTCGCCCTGCGGCTCGATAATCCGGTTACCGAAAAGCACGTCGGCATGAAGTTCGTCCACCTTCAACTGGTTGTACGAAAGCACGCCGTATAGACTGCTGCCGTGTGAAATCTTGGCTATCATCTGACCGGGTATTTGGTCTGAAACTCTTCCACCAGTGCGGAAATCTGTTTGCTAAGTTCCACCAGTTCGAGGGTGTGCTGCTCCAGTTTATAAAGGAAAGCGAGTGCTTTCTTCTCCGAGAAATTGGATTTGAGCGCACGCACGCATTGGTTATAGTTCACGCCGATGCTGCGAAACTGGGAGTGAAAAGAGGTCAGGCGCATGTAGAAATCCTGCGTGCCCTTATCGAGTTTGACGACCTTTATCTCCCTGCCGAAGAGTGCGGAAACGATAAATTCCGCACGGGTTGCCTTTCCTGATTCATCGAAAAGGGCAAGGAAACGGGCGTTGTCCCCGTCGTCCAGACGGAACACGTAACGGTGGCGCATCTTGTCGGGTTTGGGCTTTCGCCCGTGGTTGTTGGAATACTTCTTCTGACTATCCATAGTCCTATCAAATTTTAAGTGAAACATGGGTTGAAACTGCCGTATGCCGGACGGCTCTCCCCCGCAAAGGAAAATCCGACTTCGGAGGATTTTGCACCAGCGGGGCAAGGTGGTGGTGAGGCACGGAAAGCGAAGCGAGTGCCGCAGCACACAACTTGCTATTTTCGGTTGAAAATAAAATCCGTCCTACCGGACAGATTGGGGATGCCCTTGTCTTTTGCGGACTGCCGGGGCAGTCCTTCGGGCGGTTACTACTCTTGTTCATCTTCTCTGAATTTTGGTTCTCGGCTGCAAAGTAACAGCCCTTTTCCCGTCCGGTCATTATGCCCGGATGCGACAACTATACAAGTAGAAAGACAATGCGTGACACGTTGATAATCAAGCGGATAATCTACCAATAATTTGATATTCCTTTGCGCCGTGGAAACGGCAAAACGGCTATCCGAACGGACGGACAAACGGACGGTCAAGCGAGTGGATAATTAGTCAAACGAGCAGTTAAACGGATGATGGTTTTGCCGGACGAATAAGCGGACGAATGACTGAACGATTAGCCGGATGATTGGCTAAACAGCCAAATGACTAAACGGCTAAACGATTAAACGGATGAACAGCCGGATGATTGGGTGAATGAACGGGCAAACGGCTGAACGCATGATGAATTAGCCGGATGAACAAACAGCCGGACGATTGGCTGACCGATTGAGTGACTGAATGAATGAACAGATAACCGATTGCTTAGGCAACCGAATGAATAACTAATTGATTGACGATATGGATAAACAGACTTTGAACGTGGCTTTCGCCACACAAAAGGGCGGTAGCGGGAAAACGGCTATCACGGTGCTGGTGGCGAGTTACCTGCACTACAACTGCGGGTGTCCGCTGGCGGTGATCGACTGTGACTTTCCGCAACACAGCCTGTATGAGATGCGGGAGAGGGACAGCCGGGCGGTACTGGAAAACGAGTACCTGAAACGGATGGCATACGAGCAGATGCGTGAGCCGGGACGTGCCGCCTATCCGGTGCAGAAGTGCCGGGTGGAACGTGCGCCGGACATGGCGGTGGAACTGGCGGACAGTGGAAACTATGACTTGCTGTTCTTTGACCTGCCCGGTACGGTGAACTCGTCGGGCATATTGCGCACCATCGCACAAATGGATTACATTTTTGCTCCGGTGAGTGCTGACCAAACGGTACTGGAAAGCACGCTCGCTTTCTTGGACGTGCTGCAACGGATGATGTTAGGCAAGGAAACAAGCCGTTTAAAAGGCTTGTACCTCTTTTGGAATCTGGTAGATAAACGGGAAAAAAGCGAACTGTACGGACGGTATGAAAAAGTAATCGCCGGAATGGGGCTGCCGATGCTCACTACCCAGATACCGGACACGAAACGCTTTCGCAAGGAACTGGATGCGGAAAACCGGACGGTGTTCCGCTCCACGCTGTTCGCTCCCGACAAGCGGATGGCTGCGGGCAGCGGCATACCCGAACTGACACATGAAATAATATCCATCCTCAAACTATCAGGCTATGAAAAAGCGACAAGCAGATAAGCCCATCGACGAAGAACTGCTTATGCGGATGATGGCTGGCGAAACAGAAAAGCTGCAAAGTAACGGTGATGCACAGGAAGCAGAGGAAACAGTACAAGAGGCGGAAGAACAGGAACAGGAAACAGAGAAAAGGGAAACTGGCGTGCCAATGGAAAACAGGGTTGCCCCAAAGGTGGCTGACGGGAAAGTGCCGGACGGAAAGCGGCGCAAAGCAAAGCAGACGGCGGACTACGACAGCACCTTTCTTAAAGGAATGGATATTCCGGCACGCTACGGCAAGCCCGTGTACGTGCGGCGTGAGTATCACGAGAGGATCGCCAAAATCTCCATGATGCTGACGGGCGGCAAAGTGTCGCTTTCCGCCTACATAGACAACGTGCTGGCACAGCACTTCGAGCAGTACCGGGAAGAAATCGAGGCGGCATACGCCGGAAAAATAGAAAACTTATTCTAATGCCGGGAGGGACTGCCATGATACTGAAAATGATAATCTCCGTAATCCTGCTCTACTACCTTGCCGTGCTGTGGCAATACTTCCGTCACGATTTGATGCGGTCTTTTGGGAAAGCGGATGCGGAAGAAGCCGACGACAAACCGGAGGAAAAAACGGAAGAACCGTACACGGTTATCGGAAAAAGCACCTACCGGAAAAGACAAACGGACGAGCCGGACGACAAGCAAAGACGTGCTGATAATCAAGCGGATAAAACGGATAATTTCGCACCCGGAACGCCCGGAAACGATACGGAAAAACAGCCGGAAACGGCTGCCGGAGAACCTGCGGCTGACGGTGCTGAACAACCGGAAGAAACCGCCACGGCGGATGATGATGCGGACTACTCCGACATCGAGGTAGAGCCGGAAGAGGACGAGGCGGAAGAAGAGGAATATGTACCCACGCCCGAAGAGGTGGACGAGGAAGAAGGACTGGGGGCTTATTACCCTGACGGCAACCCCGACTTTGCCACCGGGTACACCTTCGAGGACTTGAAGAAGGTACACCGGATCATGGTAACGGACGATGCGAACGAGCAAGAGAAACAGCAAGCCCGTGAAGTGCTGCCCGCCGTGATGGGTTCAGATGTGTGGGATGAAATGCTGGATGAGTTTGAAGGGGCACGGCAGCGTGTCGCCCGACTGATGAATAACAACAATGTTTAATTTAATTTTTTAAGACAATGACAAAGAAGAAAATCTTTTTGATGGCAAGCCTTGTAATGGCTGCCGCAGGTGCAATGGCACAGGGTAACGGACAAGCGGGTATCACCGAAGCCACGCAGATGGTGACAAGTTATTTCGATCCGGGCACGAAGTTGATTTACGCAATCGGTGCGGTGGTAGGGTTGATCGGAGGCGTGAAAGTTTATGGCAAGTTCAGCAGCGGAGATCCCGATACGAGCAAGACCGCCGCATCGTGGTTCGGGGCTTGTATCTTCCTGATTGTTGCCGCTACTATCCTACGTTCTTTCTTCCTGTAAACAAGCGGTTTATGAACTTTGAAATCAACAAGGGAATTGGCAGGAACGTGGAGTTCAAGGGCTTGGAAAGCCAGTACCTTTTCGTGTTTGCCGCCGGGCTGCTCGCCGTGTTCGTGGTCTTCGTGATTCTGTACATGGCGGGCGTGAACCAGTGGGTGTGCATCGGCTTCGGCGTGGCTGCGGCTACGCTGCTGGTGTGGCTGACCTTCCGGCTGAATGCCCGGTACGGCACGCACGGGCTGATGAAAGCCGCCGCCCGCAAACGGCATCCGAGGTACGTGCTGAACCGACTGAAAATTCCCCGATTATTTACCACCAAAAACAAGAAAGAATGAAAAACGTAATGAAAGCGGCAACGCTGGAAAGCAAGTTCCCGCTCTTGGCTGTGGAGAACGGCTGCATCGTGAGCAAGGATGCGGACGTGACGGTAGCCTTCCGGGTGGAACTGCCGGAACTGTTCACCGTTACCCAAACGGAATACGAGGCGATACATTCGGCGTGGCACAAGGCGGTAAAGGTACTGCCGGACTACTCCATCGTGCATAAGCAGGACTTTTTTATCGAGGAGAAGTACGAGCCGAAGATTAACAGGGACGACCTTAGTTTCTTGTCCCGCTCGTTTGAGAGGCACTTCAACGAACGCCCGTTCCTTAACCATTTCTGCTACCTGTTCCTTACCAAGACAACGAAGGTGCGTAGCCGTCAGGAAAGCACGTTCAGCACGCTGTGCAAGGGAAAGATTATCCCGAAGGAGATCGAGGACAAGGAAACGGTAACGAAATTCCTTGAAGCGGTCGGGCAGTTCGAGCGAATCATGAACGACAGCGGGTTTATCACGCTCCGCCGCCTGACGACGGACGAGATTGTCGGGACGGAAACGACGGCGGGTATCGTGGAGAAATATTTCTCCCTCTCGCAAAGCGATACTACGGTGCTGAAAGACATCCAGTTGAACCCGGAAGAAATGCGGATAGGCGACGACATCCTTTGCCTGCACACCCTTTCGGACGTGGAGGACTTGCCGGGCAAGGTAGGCACGGACAGCCGCTATGAACGGTTATCCACTGACCGGAGCGATTGCAGGTTAAGTTTCGCCGCCCCGGTGGGCGTGCTGCTCTCCTGTAACCATTGCTACAACCAGTACCTCTTTATCGACAACCACACGGAGAGCCTGAAACGCTTCGAGCAGACCGCAAGGAATATGCAGTCGCTATCCCGCTATTCCCGTTCCAATCAGATCAACCGGGAATGGATAGAGGAATACCTGAACGAAGCGCACAGCAAGGGGCTGACCTCGGTACGCTGCCATTGCAACGTGATGGCGTGGGCGGACGACCGGGAAGAACTGAAACACATCAAGAATGACGTGGGCAGCCAGCTTGCCCTTATGGAGTGCAAGCCCCGGCATAACACAACGGACGTGCCGACGCTATTCTGGGCGGGCATACCGGGGAACGAGGGGGATTTTCCTTTCGAGGAAAGTTTCTACACGTTCATCCCGCAAGCCCTTTGTTTCTTCACGGAAGAAACGAACTATAAAGATTCCTTATCGCCTTTCGGTATCAAGATGGTGGACAGGGTGACGGGCAGACCGCTGCATCTGGATATTTCAGACTTGCCGATGAAAAGAGGCGTAATCACGAACCGCAACAAGTTCGTCTTGGGGCCTTCGGGTTCGGGAAAGTCGTTCTTTATGAACCATTTAGTCCGCCAGTATTACGAGCAGAACAGCCATGTAGTGCTGATTGACACAGGTAACTCGTATCAGGGGTTGTGCGAACTGATACACCGCAAGACAAAGGGCGAGGACGGGGTGTATTACACGTATTCGGAAGATAAGCCCATCAGTTTCAATCCTTTCTATACCGACGATTACAAGTTCAGTGTGGAGAAAAAAGACAGTATAAAGACGTTGCTGCTCACCCTTTGGAAGAGCGAAGACGAGAAAATCACGAAGACGGAAAGCGGCGAGCTGGGCAGTGCGGTGTCGGCATATATCCGCAAGATACAGCAAGACCGGAGCATCGTCCCTTGCTTCGATACCTTTTACGAGTATATGCTGGACGACTACCGGGCGGAACTGGATAAAAGGGACATCAAGGTAAGCCGGGAGGACTTTAATATCGACAATTTCCTCACCACGCTGCGGCAATATTACAAAGGCGGTCGTTACGATTTCCTGCTGAACTCGAAAGAGAATATCGACCTGCTGAACAAGCGGTTTATCGTCTTTGAAATTGATTCGATAAAAGATAACGCAGAGCTTTTTCCCGTGGTAACGATTATTATCATGGAAGCCTTCATCAACAAGATGCGCAGGCTGAAAGGGGTGCGAAAAATGCTTATCTGTGAGGAAGCATGGAAAGCCCTTTCCTCGCCGAGTATGTCAGAATATTTGAAATATCTCTACAAGACCGTCCGCAAGTATTTTGGTGAAGCAGTGGTAGTTACGCAGGAGGTGGACGATATAATCTCGTCGCCCATTGTGAAGGAAGCGATCATCAATAACAGCGATTGCAAGATACTACTCGATCAGAAAAAGTATATGAACAAGTTCGACGGCATACAGGCGATGCTCGGACTGACGGAAAAGGAGAAAGCGCAGATACTATCCATTAACCTTGCCAACCATCCGGGAAAGAAATACAAAGAGGTGTGGATCGGGCTGAACGGAGTGCAGTCGGCGGTATATGCCACGGAAGTGTCGCCCGCCGAGTACCTGACGTACACCACCGAAGAGAGCGAGAAAACGGAGGTGTTCAACCTTGCGGAAGAGTTGGGCGGCGACTTGGAGCTTGCCATCAAACGGCTGGCGGAAACGAAGTACAAGTAAGTGCGCCGGAAAGAGTGAAAATGAACGGCTGAATGTACGGGTAGCCGGATGGTTGATTGGCTGGTTAATCGGCTGAACGGTTGAACAGCCGGACGGTTGGCTAAACAGTTAAACGGTTGGTTGGCTGAATGACTAAACGGCTAAACGTACAAACGGTTGGTTGTACAAATCATCATTAAAAACGAAATCATTATGAAACGATTGAATTTAATCCTGCTACTGTCAGCGGTGACGGTGGCATTGGCGTTCGTCACTTCCTGCAAGGAAACGAACGCCGACAAACTGGAAAAGATGCGGGGCGACTGGGTAAGCACGGGCAGCAAGCCGCCCTTTACCCTTTCGGAAGAAAACGGGCAATACCGGGTAACAGTGATAAAGAAAAGCCATGCGGGAAGCACCCGGACGGAAACGTACCTGATACGGGAAACGGACGGCTACTTCTTCATTGAAACGGGGCTGGCGGTGATGCTGACCTACGACAAGGAGAAAGACCGCATACACCTGTCACCCGGCGGAGAATATAAACGGAGTAACCATCAATTAAACAAGTAAGAGTATGAAACAGATAAAAGCGATAGTTATGGGGTTGGCGTGCCTGCTGGCAGCGGGTACGGCTAACGCACAGTGGGTTGTGAGCGATCCGGGAAACTTGGCGCAAGGGATTATCAACACCGTCAAACAAATTGCGCAGACCTCGACAACAGCGAAAAACACATTGGACGGGTTCAAGGAAACCGCTAAAGTTTTTGAACAAGGAAAGCGGTACTATGATGCGCTAAAGGATGTACACGACGTGATTAAGGGCGGTGTAAAGGTGAAGAAAAGCATCGAACTGGTGGCGGATATTTCGGAAATCTATGTACGGAACTACCAAAAGATGCTGGGCGATCCGAACTATACGCCGGACGAGCTAAGCACGATCTCTTTCGGATATGCAAAGCTGCTGAACGAGAGTGCGGACGTGTTGCAGGATTTGAAAAACGTGGTGAACGTGACGGGAATGTCGCTCTCGGATGCGGAACGGCTGGCGATTATCGACCAAAGCTATAAAAGGCTGCTGGAATACCGCAATCTCGTGCAATACTACACGAACAAGAATATCTCGGTGAGTTACCTGCGGGCGAAAAAGAAGAAGGACACCGACCGGGTGATGGCTCTGTACGGCTCGGCGGACGAACGCTACTGGTAAGAACGGATTCCTGTACATATATATAATAAGGTAAGATGATGTTATTATCAATAGACTTTGAGAACCTGCACCAGATATTGCACACGCTATATCAGGAAATGATGCCGTTATGCTCCAACCTGACGGGCGTAGCTAAAGGG
>OWJB01000282.1_pt1 | contig 21901 bp, 20 predicted proteins | sample 1732861 | NCBI WGS metagenome assembly OWJB01 (sample SAMN05065762, study PRJEB22554) | human gut metagenome | biome: ENVO:2100002; feature: ENVO:00000062; material: ENVO:00002003 | host: Homo sapiens | place: USA
CTACACCCTAGAGTTCGTCGGCAGCGTCAGATGTGTATAAGAGACAGGAATAACCGCCGCCGGACGCATATCCGGCATTGGAATAGCCTCCGCCGTCGCTGTCCCGCTTGGAGTCTCCGAAGTACACCTGATCGGCGATCACCTCGGCGCTGCGGCGCTTGCCGCCCTCCTTGTCGGTCCAGTCGCGGATCTGAAGGCGGCCCTCCACCACGGCCATGCGGCCCTTGGTGAAGTAGCGGCTGACAAACTCAGCCGTCTGCCGCCAGGCCACCACATCGATAAAATCGGTGCTGCGTTCGCCGGTGGCCTTGTCCTTAAAATCCCGGTCCACCGCCAGAGAGAAGGAGGCCACAGGGGTCCCCGTCTGCGTCCGGCGCAGCTCCGGGTCACGGGTCAGACGTCCCATGAGGAAAATCTTGTTGAGCATATCCGCCCTCTCCTTACTGGTCCTTGCAGACGATCAGGGAACGCATCACGCCGTCGGTGATCCGGAAGATACGGTCCAGCTCGGCGGGGATGGCGGCGGCGGCGTTGAAGGTCATCAGCACGTAGTAGCCCTCCATCAGATCGTTGATGGGATAGGCCAGACGGCGCTTGCCCCACTCATCGACCTCAGAGACGGTACCATTCGCCTCCACCACGGCCTTGAACTTGGCCACCAGAGCGGCGACGGCCTCCTCGTTCAGAGAGGGATCCAGGATATACATCGCCTCGTAGTTTGCGTTGATCTTTGCCATATTCTTGCACCTCCTTATGGTCTTGTGGCCCCCGGTCGCGCCGGGAGCAAGGATTCGGTCGCCGGGAGAGACCCGGTAACAGACCTTATTATTATATAAGCTTTTACAGAAAAGTCAAGGATTTTTTTGAATTTTCTTCTGTCCTCTGCGCATTTTGGACTGGTTTTGGCAAATATCCTTTCCCGTGGCCGGGTGTTCAGCGGTTTTCTCCCAATCTCTGGCTGGGATATGGTTATCGTGCAATACAGTCGATCCGGAAAAGCAAATTGCTCGGACCAGAGGCGGAACAGCAGGAGCTGAACACGGGAAAAAGCGCGCGCGGCGCTTTTCTCCCGGACCGGTCCATGGTACAATGGAGCAAATGAATGGAGGAGGGGACACCCTTGGCAGATATGACAAAGCGGGACGGGGCGGTATGCGGCCGCTTCGCCCCAAGCCCCAGCGGGCGGATGCATCTGGGCAACCTCTGGTCCGCCCTGCTGGCCTGGCTGGCCGCCCGGAGCCGGGGCGGACGCATGGTGCTGCGGCTGGAGGACCTGGATCCGGACCGCTGCACGCAGGAGCGGTGCGACCAGGTGATGCGGGATCTGGAGTGGCTGGGGCTGGACTGGGACGGCGAGCCGGTGTACCAGAGCCGCCGGACCGACGCCTATCGGGCCGCCTTTGCCCGGCTGGAGGAGGCCGGGCTGCTCTATCCCTGCTACTGCACCCGGGCGGAGCGGCTGGCCGCCTCCGCCCCCCACCGGTCTGACGGCATCCCGGTCTATGACGGGCGGTGCCGCCGCCTGCCGCCGGAGGAGCTGGCCCGCCTGGCCCAAAGCCGCCGCCCGTCCTGGCGGATCCAGGTCCCGGAGGAGGTCCGGAGCTTTCGTGACCTGCTCCAGGGGGATGTGTCCCAGGACCTCGCCCTGGACTGCGGCGACTTCATCCTCCGCCGCTCCGACGGGGTGTACGCCTATCAGCTGGCGGTGGTGGTGGACGACGGGGCCATGGGGGTGACCCAGGTGGTGCGGGGCAGCGATCTCCTGGACTCCACCCCACGGCAGCTATGGCTCCAGGAGCGGCTGGGCCTGCCACAGCCGGAATACGGCCACGTTCCCCTGCTCCTGGCCCCCGATGGCCGCCGCCTGGCCAAGCGGGACCGGGACCAGGAGCTGGGCGCACTCCAGAGCCGCTGGTCCGCCCGGGAGCTGGTAGGGCAGCTGGCCCTGCTGGCCGGGCTGATCCCGGAGTACGCCCCCATCTCTCCCGGTGAGCTGATCCCCCTGTTTTCCTGGGAGAAGCTGCCCCAGGCGGACTGTACGGCCCCCCTGCTGTGATCCTATTTTGTACATTTTTACAAAAGCGATCCGAAACCCTGTTCAAACAGAGCCATTTCCTGTATAATAGCCCCGAATCGCATCCCGCGGCTGGCGCATCCGCCGTGGGAGCGTCCATAGGAGAGAGACAAATTCAACAAAGAAAGTGAGTGTGTGTATCGTGATCGACAAATTGATCGGCGACATCAGCACAGTGATGTACAGCTACGTGCTCATCATCCTGCTGCTGGCTACGGGTCTGTACTTCACCTTCCGGACCCGCTTCGTCCAGTTCCGGATGTTCCTGGAATCCATCCGTGTGGTGGGTGAAAAGCCGGAGAAGGCGGGGGCAACCTCCTCCTTCCAGGCCCTGATGGTGTCCACCGCCTCCCGGGTGGGGACGGGCAACATCATCGGCATCTCCACCGCCATCTGTGCCGGCGGCTTCGGCGCGGTGTTCTGGATGTGGGTCATCGCCATCATCGGCGGCGCCTCCGCCTTTGTGGAGTCCACCCTGGCCCAGATCTACAAGCGCCGGGACCCGGAGACGGGCGAGAGCTACGGCGGCCCCTCCTACTACATTGAGGCCGCCCTTCACAGCCGTCCCCTGGCCATCATCTTCGCCTTCTCCCTGATCCTGACCTACGCCGGCGGCTTCAATATGCTGGCCTCCTACAACCTCCAGTCCACCTTCTCCGGGTACAGCTTCTACGATCCGGAGACCACCCCCTGGATCATCGGCGCCATCCTGGCCCTGCTGGTAGGCTATTGCGTCATGGGCGGCGGCAAGCGCATCGTGAAGGTCACCTCCACCCTGGTCCCCTTTATGGGCGGCCTGTATGTGCTGGTCTCTCTGATCGTCATTGTGATGAACATCGGCCTGCTGCCCCAGGTGCTGGGCCGCATCTTCTCCGAGGCCTTTGACTTCCAGGCCATCTTCGGCGGCCTGGCCGGCTCCTGCCTGATGTACGGCATCAAGCGCGGACTTTACTCCAACGAGGCCGGCGTGGGCTCCGCCCCCAACGCGGCTGCCTCCGCCAATGTCAGCCACCCGGTGAAGCAGGGCCTGGTCCAGATGCTCTCTGTGTTCATCGACACCCTGCTCATCTGCACTGCCACCGCCTTTATGCTGCTGTGCTCCGGCGTGGAGCCCGACGCGGCGCTGGAGGGCGCTCCCTATGTCCAGGCGGCCCTGAGCGCGGTGTTCGGCCCCATCGGCCCCATGTTCATCACAGTGGCTATGGTGCTCTTCGCCTTCACCACCCTCATCGGCAACCTCTACTATGTGGACAACTGCCTGAACTACATCGTCAAAAAGGTCCCCGCCAAGGAGTTCATGGTCCTCTTCCGGATCGACGCCATGCTTCTCATCTTCATCGGCGCCGGGATGCAGATCGGCACGGTGTGGAACCTGGCCGATGTGCTCATGGGCGTGATGGCCCTGATCAACCTGCCGGTCATCATCCTGCTCAGCCGCCCCGCCCTGCTGGCGCTGAAGGATTACTCCGCCCAGAAGAAGACAGGCCGCAACCCGGTGTTCAAGGCCGAGACTGTGGGCCTCAAGGGCAAGACCGAATACTGGAACTGATCCAAACTCTCGAACAGGCTGGCCCCAACCGGGGCCAGCCTGTTCCGTTTATTCTGCTCCGCCGCGGCGCGGACCGTCTCAGCTCACTCACGTACGCCTGACAGACGCGCCTCCCTCCAGGGCCAGGCGGCGGCAGGCCAGTGCGGTCGCCAGAAAGTACCCCCCATACACCGCCAGCAGAACTCCGCCGGTGACCAGGGCGCTGTGGACCGTGTCCACCTTGGCCGCCGTGGAGATCAGGTCGTTGGCCGCCTTCATGCCCACCACAGTGTGGAGCAGGGCCAGGGCCAGCGGGAGCAGGAAGGCCAGGGCCACCTGCTGCACCGCAGAGCGGGAGAGCATCCCCTCCTCCGCGCCCAGGCGGCGCAGGACGGCGTACCGCGCGGCGTTGTCGGCGGCCTGGCTCAGCTGCTGGAGGGCCAGAACCGCGGCGGCGGCCAGCAGGAAGGTGAGGCCCAGATACAACCCCAGAAACAGGGCCAGGAGCTTGTTTCCCATGATCTCCTGATAGAGGGACAGGCGGCTCTCCACCCGCAGGTAGGCGGTGGTCTCCTGATACTCCGCCAGGGCGGCCTGGACCTGTTTCTCAGTCTCCTCCGGGTCCCCGGCGTAGTCGGCGGACCACACCTGACGCCGGAGGGACAGCTTCTCCGCCATCTCGTCCGGGATGACCACGCAGGTCAGCCCCAGGTTTCCGGTGGCCAGGGGCGCGCTTCCCTCCGCCAGAAGGCCGGGCAGGGGGCCGGGGTAGGCCGGCGCGCCCTGCCGCGCCAGCAGACCATTGCAGTCGGACAGGCGGATGGCCGCGGAGGCGTCTTCTATCCCAGTGACCGCGGGATCGTTGTAATAGATCGGGGTGTCCTGCCGCCAAGCCAGGGCGTCAGACTCCATGCCGTGGGCGGTCAGCAGGGCATCAAAGTCCACGCAGCCCAGGTGGTCGGCGTTCTGGTTCTGGACGGTGATGTCAAAGGGGGCCTGCCCGTCGGCGGCGGCCTCGATGGTGCGGTTGAGGCCGATGGAGCTGGCGGTGATGCCCATAGCCAGGAGCAGGAGGATGCAGATCACGGTCTGGGACAGGTAAGTGGAGTGGACCCGGCTGATCCACTGGCGCAGGGTAAAGAGATGCAGGTCCCGGTAGTAGAAGCCGGGGTGGCTCCGAGCCAGCCGCAGCACAAAGCCGGACAGGGAGCGAAAGACCAGCAGGGTGCCCACTGTCCCCAGAGTCAGCATGGGAACGCACAGGAAGGGGAGCACCACGGCGAAGGCCATCCCAAAGGTGAGCAGAATGGCGTAGGCCGCCGCAAGGCACACCCCGCCCAGGACCAGCTGGAGCACAGAGGTCCGGAGGGAGCGGGGGCGAAGCTCCTCATTTTTCCGTCCTCCCTGCATCAGGTCCAGCAGCTTGGCCCGGGAGATCTGGATGCCGCTGAAGCCCATGACCAGCAGGAAGATCATACCGAAGTAGAGTACGGTGCGCGCCGCCGCCCGGGGTGAGAAGGCCAGCCTGAAGAAGGCGTCCATCCGGAGGGAGAACATGGACAGTGTGAGGGCGGACAGGCCCTGAGAGGCCGCCAGCCCCAGCAGCAGGCCCAGGGCCAGGGAGACCGCGCCGATCAGCCCCGTCTCCAGCACCAGCAGGAAGGACACCTGCCCCTGGCTCAGACCGAGAAGCAGATAGGTACCCAGCTCCCGCTTCCGCCGGCGCATGAGAAACCGGTCGGCGTACAAAATCAGGCAGGCCAGCACCACCGCCACAAAGACGGAAAAGACATCGATGCAGGAGTGGATGACCTGGGCCATGGGGTTTTGGCTCTGGGCCAGGTAGACCATCGCCCCCTGGCCGTCCAGAGAGCTGAAGGTATAAAACAGGCACACGCCGAAGGTGAGGGTGAGCAGATACACGCCGTAGTCCCGGAAGGAGCGGCGGACGTTGCGCAGGGCCAGCTTACAGAACATCTTCCATCTCTCCTCCCAGCTGAGTGACCACCCGGATGATCTGTTGGAAAAAGGCCCGGCGGTCCCCGCCGCCCCGCTCCAGCTGTGTAAAGATCTTACCGTCCCGGAGGAATACCACCCGGCGGCAGCAGCTGGCGGTGAAGGCGTCGTGGGTGACCATCAGAATGGTGGCCCCCCGCTCCCGGTTGAGCACCTCCAGCCGCTCCAGCAGCAGTCTGGAGGATCTGGAATCCAGGGCCCCGGTGGGCTCGTCGGCCAGCACCAGGGCGGGCCGGGTGACGATGGCCCGGGCGGCGGCACAGCGCTGCTGCTGTCCGCCGGACATCTGATAGGGATACTTGTCCAGACAGTCCCCGATGCCCAGCAGCTCCGCCGTCTCCTCCACCCGGTCCCGGATCTGGGCAGCCGGGGTGCGGAGGATGGACAGGGACAGGGCGATGTTTTCAAAGGCGGTGAGGGTGTCCAGCAGGTTGCAGTCCTGGAAGATGAAGCCCAGCCGCTCCCGGCGGAAGCGGGTGAGGGCCTTGCCCTTCAGGCCGGTCAGCTCCTCTCCATCCACCCGAATGGAGCCGGAGGTGGGCCGGTCGATGGTGGAGATGCAGTTGAGCAGGGTGGTCTTTCCAGAGCCGGAGGCCCCCATGATCCCTACATACTCCCCCGCCTCCAGGGACAGGTCCACGCCGTCCAGGGCGCGGGTGACCGCCCCCCGCTTTCCATATACCTTTGTCAGATCTTTGACACACAGCAGCTCTGCCATGTTGGAATTCCTCCTTTTGCCGGGCATAGTCCGCCCGGGCTGAACTGTATGACATCATAGCATACAGTTTTGAAAAATACCCGAAAGGTTCTCTTAGGATTTTCTTAAGTTATCTTAAAGACGTCCGGCGGTCTCCCGCTTTTGACAAAGGGCGGCCCGCATGATAAAATATCCGCCGGAATGGCGGCCCGATCCGCCGCTTATTTGAGATAGAAATGAGGTTTTTGCCATGAAGCTCGACAAATTCAAGCGCTGGGCCGCCCTGGCTCTGGCGGCCGCCCTGGCCCTCTCCCTCACCGCCTGCGGGGGCGCGGGCGGCAGCTCCGCTCCGGCGGGAAGCGCTTCCGCCGGGCAGAGCGCCCCCGCCTCCGCCATCACCCTCACCGACCAGGCAGGCCGTCAGGTGGAGCTGGACGCCCCGGCGGACACTCTGGTCAGCTGCTACTATGTGACCACCTATGCCACCATGGCCCTGGGGATCTCCGACCGGGTGGTGGGCCTGGAGAAAAAGGCGGATACCCGCCCCATCTACGCTATGGCCGCCCCGGACCTTCTGGAACAGGAGCAGGTGGGCACGATGAAGGAGCTGGACCTGGAGGCGGTGGCCGCTCTGGAGCCTGACCTGGTGGTCATGCCCAAGAAGCTGATGGACTACGCCGCTCCCCTGGAGGAGCTGGACATCCCCGTGCTGGTGGTCGATCCCGAATCCCACGAGGCGCTCACCGGGATGCTGGAGTTGCTGGGGCAGGCCTGCGGCGTGGAGGACCGGGCACAGGCCCTGACGGACTACTATGAGGAGCAGCTGGCCCGGGTGGCCCAGCTGGTGGACGGCCTGGAGCGGCCCACGGTCTATATGGGCGGGAACTCCTCCTACCTCACCGCCGCCCCCGGCGATATGTATCAGAGCAGCCTCATCGAGACCGCCGGAGGGGTGAACGCCGCCGGCGATCTGACGGGGGGCTACTGGACCGAGGTCTCCTATGAGTCCATCCTGGCCATGGCGCCCCAGGTCATCCTCATCCCCTCCGGCGCGGACTATACCGCCCAGGACATCCTGGACGATCCCCAGCTGGCCGCGGTCCCCGCTGTCCAGTCCGGCGCGGTCTATGAGATGCCCGGCGGCATCGAGGAGTGGGACTCCCCCATTCCCTCCGGCATCCTGGGCACCCTGTGGATGACCAGCGTTCTCCACGGAGACGTCTATCCCTTCGACACCTTTACCGCCGACGTCCAGGACTTTTACCGGACCTTCTACGGGTTTGAGATCGACCCGTCGCTCATCACCAAATAAGAAACGGCCAAATGCCGCAGAGAGGGGGAATGGACCGGTGAGAGAGAAGGGGCGGGAACGGCTCGTCCTGGGGGCGGCCATCCTGCTGACGGCGGCCCTGGCCCTGCTGTCTGTCCGGGTGGGCAGCTATCCCCTCTCCACCGGGCAGATCCTGGACATCCTCTCCGGCGGACTGGCCGGCTCCACCCCCGCCCATGTGCTGTGGAGCCTCCGCCTGCCCCGGGTTGGGATGGGGCTGCTGGCAGGTTGGGCGCTGGGCATGGCGGGCGGCGTCTATCAGACCGTATTCCGCAACCCCTTGGCCTCCCCCGACCTGACGGGGGTGGCCTCCGGGGCCTCCTTCGGCGCCGCCTGGGCCATTGTGCTGGGGGCGGGGACCTCCATCCAGATCATGGGGGGCGCCTTTGTCATGGGCAGCTTGTCCCTGCTGCTGGTGCTGGCCTTGGTCCAGTGGGCCGGTATGGAGCGCACTGGAGCCTATGTTCTGGCAGGGGTCATTGTCTCCTCGGCAGCGGATGCGGGTCTGATGGTACTCAAAACCATCGCAGATCCGGAGGGAGAGTTAGAAGCCATCGAGTTCTGGACTATGGGCAGTTTGTCGGCCATGACTGGGGACAAGCTGCGGGGGACTGCATTTGCCATTTTGATCCCACTGACCCTACTTCTGCTGTTCCGGCGGCAGGCCCTCACCCTCTCACTTGGAGAGGAGGGGGCACGAGCTATGGGGCTGGAACCCCGGCGGTGGCGTTGGCTGCTGCTGGGCCTGACCACCCTGATGGTGGCAGCGGTGGCCTCTGTGGCCGGTGTGATCGCCTTCCTGGGCCTGATCGCCCCTCATATCTCCTTTCTGCTGCTGGGGCGGCGGGGCGGCCCTTATCTTTCCCTGTGTGCGTTGGTTGGGGGAGACATTTTGCTGGCCGCTGACCTGCTGGCCCGGGGGCTTTCCCAGGGCGCGGAGCTTCCACTGAGTATCTGGACTGTGTTGTTTGGCGCGCCGGTACTCACCGCATTGCTACTGCGGGGAAGGGAGACAAGCCTATGAGTGCGATGCTTGAGGTGCACAAGCTGACTGCCGGTTACCGCCGGCCGGTGATCCGTGACATCTCCTTTACTCTCCGGCCGGGTGAGGTCACCGCCGTGCTGGGCCGTAACGGCTGCGGCAAGACCACCCTGCTTCGGAGCCTCACCGGAGGAGCACGGATCCTGTCCGGCGCGGTGCAGGCAATGGGAGAGGACTGCCTGGCTTGGTCTGCCCGGAGGCGGGCCCGGACCATCGCCCTGCTGTCCCAGCACAGCCAGCTGCTCCCCGGACTGCGGGCGGAGGAGGTCATCGCCATGGGCCGCACGCCCTGGCTCGGGCCCCTCTCTGGGCTGGGACCGGAGGAGCGGGCCATGGTCCGGGCGGCGGCGGAGCGCTTCGGCGTGGCGGAGCTTCTGGGCCGGGACTGTGCCCAGCTCAGTGAGGGACAGCGCCAGCTGGTCCACCTGGCCCGTCTGGCCGTCCAGGACGCCCCCATCCTGCTGCTGGATGAGCCCAACAGCGCCCTGGACTTTGACAACACCAGCCTGCTGTTCCACAGGCTGCGGGAACTGGTGGAGACTGGGGAGCGGACCGCTCTGATCGTCCTCCACGACCCGGCTCTGGCCCTGCGCTGGTGCGGCCGGCTGCTCCTGCTGGACGGGGGGAGGCTGGTGGAGGATGTCGCCACAGAAGGAATGGGACCGGAGGCCCTTCAGGCTGTCCTGGGTCGGCTGTACCCCACAATCCAGGTCCGCCGGGATGAGGGCGGACGGTTCTACTGCCTGCCGGACTGACCGCGCGGGGCGCGCCGTTCATTGTCAACCGGACAAAACGATGCTATAATTCCAATCAGATCAAGTTGGCTGTTGGGCCAACCAGACAGGAGGAGAGCAGCTTTGCTGACCATCGACCAGTATGTGAGGGCCGAGAGCCTGGAACAGGCCTATGGGCTGTGTCAAAAACGAAATCATGTGGTGCTGGGCGGGATGCTCTGGCTGAAAATGCAGGATCGGAAGGTGGGGGCCGCCATCGACCTGTGCGGCCTGGAGCTGGACCGGATCACCGAGACGGAGCACGCCTTTGAGCTGGGAGCCATGGTCCCCCTGCGCGCCCTGGAGACCCATGAGGGGCTCAACGCCATGACCCAGAGGGCCTTTGCCCACAGTGTGGAGCACATCGTGGGGGTGCAGTTCCGTAACTGCGCCACCGTGGGGGGCAGCGTCTTTGGCCGCTTCGGCTTCTCTGATGTGCTCACCCTGCTGCTGGCCCTGGACGCCCGGGTCGTGTTTCAGGGCGCCGGAGAGATGAGCCTGGAGGAATTCTGCGCCCGTCCGCCCTTCCGGGACATCCTGATCCGGGTCATCGTGCCCAAGGGGACGGAGGGGACAGTTTATCTATCTCAGCGCAACAGCGCCACGGACTTCCCTGTCCTCACCTGTGCCATCGCCCGCCGGGAGGGTGCGTTCCGCTTTTCCATCGGGGCCCGCCCGGGACGGGCCAGGGTCTACCGGGATGAGAAGGGGCTGCTGGCCGGCGGAATCACCCGGGACAGCGCCCAGGCCATGGCGGAGGATCTGTCCCGCCGGGTCCCCATGGGAGACAACCTGCGTGCCGGGGCGGAGTACCGAACGAAGATCTGCCAGGTCCTGGTGCGCCGGGGCCTGCTGAAGCTGGAGGAGGTGCGCTGATATGGAGATCCATCTGAATTTGAACGGAAAGCCCCTGGACGCCGAGGTCCAGGCCGACACCCTGCTGCTGGACTTTCTTCGGGCCCACGGCTGCCTCAGTGTCAAGCGGGGGTGCGAGACCGCCAACTGCGGCCTGTGCACCGTCCTGCTGGACGGGACTCCTGTGCTGTCCTGCAGCCTGCTGGCCGCCCGGGTGGACGGCCGCTGCGTCCAGACCCTGGAGGGCCTTCAGGAGGAGGCGGGCGACTTTGTTACCTTCATTGCCGACCAGGGGGCAGAGCAGTGCGGCTTCTGCAATCCCGGCTTTGTGATGAACACCGTCGCCCTGCTCCGGGAATATCCCGACCCCACCGACGACCAGATCCGGGCCTATCTGGCGGGCAACCTGTGCCGGTGCTCCGGCTATGAGGGGCAGCTCCGGGGCATCCGGGCCTATCTGGACCACAAAAAAGCAGAGGAGGCACAGTGATGGCACAGCAGGATTGGAGTACTGTTGGCAAGCCGGTGCGGAAGAAGGACGCGATGGCCCTTCTGTTGGGCAAGCCCGCCTATCTGGACGACCTGACCCCGAAGGACTGCCTGGTGGTCAAAGTGCTGCGCAGCCCCCACGCCCACGCCCTCATTGAGGAGATCGATACGGAGAACGCCGAGCAGATCCCCGGCGTTGCCGCCATCTTCACCTACAGGGATGTGCCACAGAAGCGGTTCACCATGGCGGGACAGACCTATCCGGAGCCCTCCCCCTATGACCGGCTCATCCTGGACCGGCGGGTCCGCTTTGTGGGAGACGCGGTGGCCATCGTGGCCGGGGAGAACGAGGCGGCGGTGGACCGGGCGCTGAAGCGCATCCGGGTCCGGTATCAGGTCCTGGAGCCGGTGCTGGACTTCCACACCGCCAAGGACAACCTGATCCTGGTCCACCCGGAGGAGAGCTGGCGGTCCCTGTGCCCTGTGGGGGCGGACAACCGCCGGAACCTGTGTGCCAGCGAGACCTGTCAGGACGGGGATGTGGACCGGATCCTGGCCGGCTGCGACCAGGTGGTGGAGGGAGTCTACCACACCAAGGCCTGCCAGCAGGCCATGATGGAGACCTTCCGCACCTATACAGAGATCGACCCCTATGGCCGCCTCCATGTTGTCAGCTCCACCCAGATCGTCTTTCACGTCCGGCGGATCCTGGCCAACGCCCTGGACATCCCAAAATCCAAGGTCCATGTGGAAAAGTTCCGCATTGGTGGAGGCTTCGGTGCCAAACAGACGGTGGTGGCTGAGGTCTATCCTGCTTTGGTCACTTGGAAGACCGGCCGCCCCGCCAAGATGATCTACACCCGTCAGGAGTGCCAGACCGCCGGGACCCCCCGGCATGAGATGGAGGTCCGGGTGCGCCTGGGCGCCTCCAACGACGGCACCATCCGGGCCCTGGATGTGTACACCCTGTCCAACACCGGGGCCTACGGAGAGCACGGCCCCACCACGGTGGGCCTGTCGGGCCACAAGTCCATTCCCCTGTACACCCACAGCCTGGAGGCATTCCGCTTCGCCTATGATGTGGTTTACACCAACCACCAGTCCGCCGGGGCCTACCGGGGCTACGGCGCCACCCAGGGCATCTTCGCCGTGGAGACGGCGGTGAATGAGCTGGCGGACCGCCTGGGCATGGATCCGGTGGCTCTTCGGGAGAAAAACATGGTCCGGGAGGGGCAGGTCATGCCCGCCTATTACAACGAGCGGGCGGACGCCTGTGCCCTGGACCGGTGCATGACCCGGTGCAAGGAGCTCTTCCACTGGGAGGAGAAGTTCCCTGTTCGGGATATGGGCAACGGAAAGGTGCGGGCTGCCGGAGTAGCCATGGCTATGCAGGGCTCCGGCATCTCCGGCGTGGATGTGGGCTCCGCCACCATCAAGCTCAGTGACGAGGGCTTCTTCAACCTCTCCATCGGCGCGGCCGATATGGGTACCGGCTGCGACACCATTCTGGCCCAGATGGCCGCCGAGTGCATGGAGTGTAGTCTGGACGACGTGGCCGTCTTTGGCGCAGACTCTGACGCCTCCCCCTACGACTCCGGCTCCTATGCCTCCAGCACCACCTATGTCACCGGGAAGGCGGTGGAAAAGGCCTGTGAGGAGCTGAAGGACCGCCTGTGCCAGGTGGGGGCGGAGCTGCTGAACTGCCCCCGGGAGGAGGTGGAGTACGCCCGGAAGGCGGTGCGCCGCCTGGACGGCTCCGCCCAGGTCTCCCTGGCCGACATCGCCACCAAGTCCATGTGCGGCAACGGCACCGCTGTTCAGGCCACCTGCTCCCACACCTCGCCCATCTCCCCGCCCCCCTTCATGGTGGGTATGGCCGAGGTGGAGGTGGACCGGGAGACCGGCTCCGTCCAGGTGCTGGACTACACCGCCGTGGTGGACTGCGGCACCCCCATCAACCCCAATCTGGCCCGGGTGCAGACCGAGGGCGGCATTGTCCAGGGCATTGGCATGGCCCTGTTCGAGGATGTGACCTATACCCCGGAGGGGCGCATCCTGGAGGACTCCCTGATGCAGTATAAGCTCCCCACCCGGCTGGATATGGGACATCTCCAGGTGGAGTTTGAATCCAGCTATGAACAGACCGGCCCCTTCGGGGCCAAGTCCATCGGAGAGATCGTCATCAACACCCCCGCCCCCGCTTTGGCTCAGGCCATCTTCCGGGCCACCGGGACATGGCACCGGAATCTCCCCATCACCCCGGAGAAGGTCCTGCTGGGCCGGGATGAATAAGCACATCATCTATCTGGCGGCGGGCAGCGGCAGCCGCTTCGGGAGCAACAAGCTGCTGTGTCCACTGGAGGGAAAGCCCCTGTTCCGCCACGGGCTGGACACTCTGGCCGGCCTGGTCCGGGCCCGGAAGGACTGTGATCTGACCATCGTGTCCCGCTATGGCCCTGTTCTTGAGGCCGCCCAGGCGGCGGGGGCCCGGGCGGTGGACAGCCCGGACAGCGCCCGGGGCCTGTCCTTCACCATCCGGGCGGGGCTCTCCGCCCTGAGCCCCATTTCTCCGGAGGATTTTCTCCTGTTCGCGGCAGCCGACCAGCCCCGCCTGGGGAGCGGGACGGCGGCCCGGCTGCTGGACGCCGCCCGACCGGGGGTCCTCACAGCGGCGGCCTGCTGGGAGGGTCAGCCGGGCAACCCGGTCCTGTTCTCCGCCGCCCTGCTGCCGGAACTGGAGGCCCTCACCGGCGATCAGGGGGGACGGGTGGTGCTGCGCCGCCATTGGGACCTCTGTGTCCTCATCCCGGTGGAGGACCCCCTGGAGCTGGCGGACGCGGATACCCCAGAGGCGCTGCTGGCCCTCCGGCAGGGAGAATCGGACACCTTTGAGCCATCATAAACAGACGCCCGGCCTGCCGCTTTTACGGCAGGCCGGGCGTCTTACATCGACAAAATCAGGTTTATTGCTCCGTCCGGTCATTCAGATAGACAGTCCGGTCCCCGCCGGCCTGGGCCAGGCGGCGGTTGGCCTCATTGAGTGGGCCGAACTCCCGCAGACAGCAGAGCACCTGTCTGCATCCCTCCAAAACAGATAGGGCCCGCAGGAAGGTATCCTCACCGATGGGGTGATAGGCCCGCTGGGCGATCACCTCTGCGGCCAGGGCGGAGGCTACCGGATGATCCACGTCATTCTCCGAGAGGATCCCGGCAGCGAAGGGAACCCCCTGCCGCTGGAGCCTGCGGTAAACCGGAATCCCGCTGCCGTTTCCTCCAATGACAAAGACCTGAGGCTTGCCCCGGACGGGCTCCAGCTCCGGGCAGCCGAAGGACTCACAGTAGCTGCCACGCTCCACGCCGTACAGCTGCCGGATATAGCCCCCGGAGAAGATCTCCTCCGGCGTACCGCAACGGTCAATCCCATTGCCCCGGATACACAGGAGCCGGTCGGAGATCCGCTGGGCTAGGTCCAGTTCATGGAGGGAGAGGATGACGGCCACCCGGCGCTCCCGCACCAGTTCCTTCAAAATGGCCAGCAGCTCCAGCTTTCCGCGCAGGTCCAGGAAGGAGGTGGGCTCATCCAGGACCAGGACTTCCGGCTCCTGACAGATGGCTCGGGCCAGCAGCACCCTCTGCCGCTGACCATCGCTGATCTGGTCAAAGAGTGCGTCCCGCAGATCCAGAGCGTGGACACGCTCCAGGGCGGCCCGTACCGCCGCCCGGTCCCCGGGACCGAGGATCCCCAGCCGCCCGGTGTATGGATAGCGGCCGGCAGCGGCCACCTCCCAGCAGGTCATCCGCTCCAGCTGTGCCCGGCCGGTCATCATGACCGACAGGCTGCGGGCAATCTCCCGCTCGCTCAGCTGGACCATATCCCGGCCCAGCAGGCTGACTTGTCCGCCCAGCAGGCGCAGCTGCCCGATCAGGCTTTTCAGGATGGTGGATTTTCCCGCTCCGTTTGGCCCGATGAGGGTCAGGATCTCACCCCGACGCACCTGGAGGCAGATCTCTCGGAGCAGGGGCCGTCCATGGTAGCCCACCGACAGCTCCCGGGCGGACAGCAGGGCCTCATTCATAGGGGCTTCCTCCTCTCATTCGCCGGGGCGGAGCCGCCGGCGCAGCATGATCCAGATCACAATGGGCGCGCCCAGCACAGCGGTCACCGCGCTGATGCTCAGCTCGGTGGGGGCGAACACCGTCCGGGCCAGCCCGTCACAGAACAGGCAGAAGGCCGCCCCGCCCAGAAAACAGGCCGGGATCATCAGGATGGGCCGCGCTGTGCCGAACAGCCCCTTCGCCAGGTGGGGGACCGCGATGCCCACAAAGGAGATGGGGCCTGCAAAGGCGGTCACACTGGCGGACAGCACGCTGGACAGCAGGATCAGCGCCGTCCGGAAGGCCCGGATGTTCACCCCCATGCTCCGGGCGCAGCCCTCCCCCAGCTGATAGGCCCCCATGGGCTTGGACAGCAGGAAGCTCCCCACCAGCGCCGCCCCGATCACCGGCAGGAGCACCCGCAGATTGGCCCAGGACACCCCGGAAAAGCTGCCCATGGACCAGTTATGCAGGTTGACGATGTTGGCGTCGCTGGCAAAGGTGACCACAAACTCGGTGACCGCGGAGCAGAGATACCCGATCATCACCCCGCTCACCACCAGCAGGGACATCTGGTGCAGCCACTTGGACAGGAGCAGTACAAAGCCCATGGATAACATGGCGCCTGCAAAGGCGGCCAGGATCATCCCTCCTGAGCTCATCACGACCCCGCGGGAAAGCAGGCCGACCATAGCCAGGGAGACGGTCAGCTTGGCCCCAGAGGAGATCCCCAGTACAAAGGGGCTGGCAATGGGGTTGGCAAAGAAGGTCTGGAGGAGAAAGCCAGACACCGACAGGGCTCCCCCCAGCAGGGCTGCGGACAGGGTCCGAGGCAGGCGGAGCTTCCAAATCACGGCGGCGTAATCCCCATCCCGATGAATTAGAATGTCCCACACCTCACCTGCTGTCAGGGGAATGCTGCCGGCGTTCAGGCTCCAGAGAAACAGGCCGGCCAGCATCAGAAGCAGCAGCAAAAAGGCCAGGCACCAGCGCCGGGCGCGGGGCTCCTCCATGATTTATCCCTCCCTCGTCAAGCGGTACAGGTAGGTCAGGGATCCCGGCTCCGGATCCTCCTGGGTCAGGACGGTGTGGATGTCCAGCAGCAGGTCCCCCAGCCCCATAGAGGACTGAAACAGGTCCTGCCCGGTGCACCAGACGTTCCCCTCCTGTACTGCCTTGAACTCGGCCAGCACCTCATTTTTCTCCAGCAGCTCGTCCAGAGTGCTCAGGCCGCCGTCCACAGCGCTGTTATAGATCAACAGGTCCGCATCCTTTGCCCCGGCGTAAAACGCCTCCATCTGGAGGTTCATGGTGGACAGGGCGTTCTCCTCCCCGCCCAGGTCCTGGAACACATATTCTCCGCCGGCCATCCCGATCAGCTTGGAGATATAGTCCCCCGGCTTGCGCACATTGATGCCCCCGTTGGAGGTGATGTAAAAGAAGGCCACGGTCTTTCCGGTCCCCTCCTGGTCCAGGACGGGAGCCAGGCGGTCCAGGGTCTGCCGGAAGCGTTCCTGAGCCTGGTCCTCCCTTCCCAGGAGGACCCCGTACAGTTTCAGCCACTCCATGCGCCCCAGAGGGTGGCTCTCATAGCTGGAGCGCTCCACCAGCACCGGGACGCCCAGCTCCTCCAGCTGCTCCTTCACCTCCGGGGTATGGTAGATCATGGTGGACTCCACCGCCAGATCGCATCCCTCGGCATAGATCCGCTCATAGTCCGGGGCGCTGTACTTCCCGGCATACAGGATCTCGCCCGCCTCCATGGCCGCCCGGGCCTCCTCCACATACCAGCCCTGTGCCTCTGTGCCAGACAGCCGGATGGCGTCCAGCGCGTCCAGCTCCCGGAACAGGTCCATGGCTGAGGTGGCCGCCAGATAGATCCGGTCCAGGGGCTGCCGGAGGACCGTGACCCCCTCGTCCAGCCCGGAGGGCACATCCGCCTCCGGCGGGACCACCAGATAGGTCCCGGTCTCCCGGATCTTCACCAGCGCGTACCCGCCCTCATAGTAGTCCACAGAAAACTGCTGGGCGTATTGCAGCTCCAGGCTGCGGTCATACTCCAGATCCTCCCAGCTGGGGCCCTCGACACCGACAGAACTGTCTCCCGCCGGGCTGCAGGCCATCAGCAGCTGGGCCGCCAGAGCCGCCGGGAGGAGGGCCGCCCCCAGCCGCCGGAGGGGGCTCACCCCTCCGCCTCCTTCAGGGAATTTGAATCGAACCTCAGAGTATAATCGATCTCGTGGGGCGTGCTCATGGCGGTGGTATTCGCCTGGACCTGAAGAGCCCGGTCGAAGCAGGCCACCGGGATCACAAAGCGGGAGCGGCCCTCCACCAGTTCCGCGTCATACTGCACCCCATCCACCTTCATGTAGTCATAGTTTCCACTGCTCCACAGCAGCTCCGCCTCCGCCTGACCGTCCCGGACAGTCAGCCGCGCCGGAGAATCCACCACAGCCCGGCCGGAGCCACCCTCCAGAGCCACATCCACCCAGTAGTTCCCGTCCGTCAGGCCCAGACTGTCCGGGGTGGCCACGGCATCCGCCTTCCACGCCTCCAAAGGCAGGGAGTCCGCACGGAACAACAGGGTCCGGTCATACCACTTCTCCTTCTTCCTGCTGAAGGCCGCACAGGGAAGTCCCTGGTCCAGCGCCTCCACCGGCACAGTAAAGGAGTGGCTTCCGTCCGCCTGCTCGGCATAGGGGATCCAGTCCGCCTCCTCCGCTGTCGCAGCCTCCTCCCCGGTCCCCGGAAAGATCCAAAGGTAACCGGTGCCGCCCATGGTCATCTCCGCTGTCATCTCCCCGTCCTGAACGGTCAGCTCACATTGGACGACCTGGAACATGGAGGAGCTGGAGTCCACAGTGATCGGATAGGTCCCGTCCTCCAGGCTGTCCCCGGAGATGGGGACCATCCCTTCCTCCACCACATCTGCCACATCGGCCATCTCACTGCCGGAGGCCACCTGGCTGTTCTCCGCCGGAAGGGAGGACGCTCCGGCGGGCGTTCCCTGGCTGCAGCCCGTGGTCAGCAGCATCCAGGCGCTCAGCAGCAGCGCCAGTTCTTTTTTTCTCATCTTACCGCACCCTTTCTCCTTAGCAGACGGGCGGGACCGCCCCGGAGCGCCGCCCCGGTCCGGTCCCGCCCGCAGTCCGTCTTCAGTTCCCCAATGTATCCATGGCCGCCTGGGCGTGGGCCGCGAACAGCTGCTGGATGGCCTCCAGCTCGCCCAGCCCCGTCAGAACGCACTCCACATCATAGCCTGCGTCCTGGAAGGCCCGCTTCCAGGAACCGTCCTCGTCGCCGGCCATGTCGTTGTTGGCGTGGTCGCCGGCTACGATCATCAGCGGCTGGAGCACCACCTTGTGCGCCCCGCTGTCCTTCACTCCGGCCAGCACATCCTCCAGTGTGGGCGCCGCTTCCACGGTCCCCACATAGTAGTTGTCATGTCCGGCCTCCTTCAGGACCTGCTGCATCTGTCCGTACACCTGGTTGGACTCCACCTCGGTCCCGTGGCCCATGAAGCAGATGGCGGTGTCGCCGTCATCGTACTGGGCGGTCGCCTGGGTGATGGCCCCGGCCACCGACTGGAAGTCCTCGTCGCTGGTCAGCAGGGGCGCACCCACCGCGATATGCTCAAAGGCGTCGGCATACTGGGCCAGCTCGTCCACCAGGTCGGCATACTCCAGGCCGTCCATCAGGTGGGTGGGCTGGACCACCAGCGTTTTGACGCCGTTCTCCACCGCCCGGTCCAGAGCCGCCTTGACGTTGTCGATCTCCACGCCATCCCGTTCCTTTACCCGGTCGATGATGATCTGGCTGGTGAAGGCCCGGCGGACCGACCAGTCCGGGAAGGCCTCCGCCAGGGCCGTCTCAATGGCGCCGATGGTCAGGCGGCGGTTGTCGTTGTAGCTGGTGCCGAAGCTGACCACCAACAGCTCCTTCTCCCCGATCTGGTCCTGATTGAGGGGATCATCCAGGCTGGCGTCCCCGGTGTCCACCTCCTCCGTATCCTGGGACAGATCCGGGGCGGCGCTGCTTTCGACATTGGAGCCGCTTCCGCTGCCAGAGGCGGAAGGCGCTCCGGAGCCGCAGGCGGCCAGCGGCGCCATCAGCAGTGCCGCGGAGAGCAGCAGGGAGAGCAGTTTTTTGATTTTCATGTTTTTTCCTCCTTTTCACGCGAGACAGTCAAACTGGAACTTTTGTATGTAAAACACCTGTTCTCAGCAAAAGGGCAGGAAAAACAAGATCCTTTCCCCCTCTCAAAAGGGCAAAAGGATCACAGAAATGATGGCTGCGTCAGTACAATCAATTCCTCGTGATCTGGAAGCTTCTTCCCGTACCCACAGACGGCAGGTCTCCTGGCTCGCAGATCTTCACATATCGCCGCCTTCCCAATTTTCATCAGTGGCCGCATCTTGCGCTGGCGGTATGCTCCCTGCTTACAGTGACGAGATCGCACAGGTTTTGCACCTGTTTCCCTTTTAACCTCCGACCTCTGGATCCTGTCTCCAGGGGCGGCGGCACCGGCTGTTTGCCTGATTCAGTTGTGCTTCTATTTTAACCTCTTTCACGGCGCTGTGTCAATCGTTTCATCGCGCTCCCCAAGCTTCAGGGCCCCCCGGGAGCCGGACGGCAGTCTGCGCAAAAACAGCCGTCCCTCCGCCGCAGGAGATCTGATCTGCCGCTTTCGACTTCAAAAGTGTAAAGTAAAAAAGAAATTTGGGTATTTCGCCAGCTATCGATAAAATTATTTCAATAATTTCATCATAATACCGCTTTTTTTGAATTGACAGTTGGGGGCTCCGGTGCTAACATAAGACCAACGAACAGAAAATTTCAGGAAAGGAGCCATATCGATATGAAGCGGTTTGCAGCGTTCTTTTATGGCTACTTTTACTTTTTCGGCTTTTGGGCGAAACAAGTAAAAGTGTTTTTTGCTGCAAATGATTGGCTCCCCTCCGCTGTATAAGCGGGATGCTTGGGTTACACAGGGCCTGCGGTGAATGACACTTCGCCGCAGGCCCCTTTTTATTCCCGCTCTCCCCCAGAAAAGAAAGGAATGGTCAACATGGTTATCTTTATCAAGCAGAACACCAAAGAAGAGCGGATCCAGGAGCTGCTCCAGTGGATCGAGTCTCAAAACCTGCGCACCCATGTTTCCACCGGGGATTTTTCCACGGTCATCGGTGTGATCGGCGACACCAGCAAGCTGGATGAGGACCTGATCGGCGGGCTGGATATTGTAGAGGGGGTCAAGCGTGTGTCCGAGCCGTTCAAGAGCGCGAACCGGAAGTTCCATCCCCTGGACTCCGTCATCGAGGTCGGGGCGGACAAGGTCAAGGTAGGCCACGGGAACTTCGCCATCATCGCCGGGCCCTGCTCCGTGGAGAGCGAGGCGCAGATCATCTCTGTGGCCAAAAGCGTCAAGGCCGCCGGAGCCACCATGCTCCGGGGCGGCGCGTTCAAGCCCCGCACCTCCCCATACGACTTTCAGGGCCTGAAGGCGGACGGCATCGAGCTGCTGCTGGAGGCCAAGCGGGAGACCGGCCTGCCCATCGTCACCGAGATCATGAACGCCAACCACCTGCCCCTTTTTGAGGATGTGGATGTGATCCAGGTGGGAGCCCGGAATATGCAGAATTTCGAGCTGCTCAAGGAGCTGGGCAAGACCCGCAAGCCCATCCTGCTCAAGCGGGGGCTGGCCAACACCGTCAAGGAGCTGCTGATGAGCGCCGAATACATCATGGCCAGCGGCAACGAAAACGTCATCCTGTGCGAGCGGGGGATCCGCACCTTCGAGACCGCCACCCGGAACACCCTGGACCTGTCCGCAGTCTCCGTGCTCCATGAGCTGTCCCATCTGCCCGTCATCGTGGACCCCAGCCACGCCACCGGCGTGGCCCGCTATGTCAAGCCCATGGCTCTGGCCGCGGCGGCCTGCGGGGCGGACGGCCTGATCATCGAGGTACACAACGATCCCCCTCACGCCCTGTGCGACGGGGCCCAGTCCCTGCGGCCCGAGCAGTTTGAGGATGTGGCCAGGGCGGTCCGCCGGGTGCGGGCGGCGGCGCTGGCCGAGGATTGACGGGAGGAGGCGCTGGATATGAAGGTGGGCATTGCGGGCCTGGGGCTGATCGGCGGCTCCCTGGCCAAGGCCTATGAGAAGAGCGGGGCGGCGGTATACGGCTATGACGGGAACCGGGTGGTCCAGGATTTCGCCAAGCTCCAGGGCACCCTGACCGGAGATCTGGACCGAGAGACCATTGGAGGCTGCGACCTGCTGCTGGTGGCCCTGTACCCACAGGTCTCCATGGATTACATGAAGGAGATGGCCCCTTACATCTCCAAGGATACGCTGGTCATGGACTGCTGCGGCGTGAAGCGGGAGGTCTGCCGGACGGGCTTCGCCCTGGCGGAGGAATACGGCTTCACCTTCGTGGGCGGCCACCCCATGGCGGGCACCCAGTACTCCGGCTTTGCCAACAGCAGGGCCGACCTGTTCCAGGGGGCCCCTATGGTGATCGTGCCCAAAGAGCGTGACGACATCCTGCTGCTGGACCGGGTGAAAAAGCTGCTCACTCCCGCCGGCTTCAGCCACATGACGGTGACGACGGCGGAGCACCACGACGCGATGATCGCCTATACCTCCCAGATGTGCCATGTGCTGTCCAACGCCTATGTGAAAAGCCCCAGGGCCCAGATGCACAAGGGATACTCCGCCGGGAGCTACCGGGACCTGACCCGGGTGGCCTGGCTGAACGAGACCATGTGGACCGACCTGTTTTTGGAGAACCGGGACTATCTGCTGGAGGAGCTGGACCGGCTGATCGGCTATCTGGGCGAGTACCGGGAGGCCCTGGAGCAGGGCAACGGGACCCGGCTGTGCACCCTGCTGGCCGAGGGACGGATCTGTAAAGAAAAGGTGGACGCGGAATGAAAAAGACGCTGACTGTGGCCCTCCCGGGCCGGGAATATCAGATCGAGATCCAGCGGGGCCTGCTG
>OWJB01000327.1_pt1 | contig 20784 bp, 23 predicted proteins | sample 1732861 | NCBI WGS metagenome assembly OWJB01 (sample SAMN05065762, study PRJEB22554) | human gut metagenome | biome: ENVO:2100002; feature: ENVO:00000062; material: ENVO:00002003 | host: Homo sapiens | place: USA
GAGATTACTACGCGTCTCGTGGGCTCGGAGATGTGTATAAGAGACAGGGTCTTATTTTTGTGACAGGCCCACCGTGGTGAATGGCCCCCAAACTTCATGTTGCTTACATGACTTTGCCGTGTGACCGCTGTTGATCCTTGATCCAGTCCAAATCAACGGTCAATTTTAGTCCAATATTCATATACGCCATCGTCCTTGCGATTGAAGTCATGTCCGTTCGTGGCCTCCTGCACAGGCAGATAGTACCACACATTGGGGTCCGTGTTGTCCGGCCATGTCCTCATACCTGGGAGCAGGTCGCTCTCATCTTCCGGCAGGCGGCCCAGCACCCGGTTGATCATCATCATGGCCTCGGCACGTGTGATGAGGTTCTCCGGACGGAATGTGCCGTCCTCATAGCCAGCGATCCAGCCGAGCGCGGACGCCCGTTCAATGAACGCCTCCGCCCAGTGTCCACTGATGTCCGAGAAATGACAGACAGTCTCGACCTCAGATTTGTCGAACTGTGCGCACACGGTCGCAAACTCCGCTCGCGTGATGGGCTCGTTAGGCGCAAATATCCCAGCGGTGCGGCCCTCCATGATCCCCAATCTGGAAATGGTGGAAACTGCGGTATTGAACCACACACCCTGTTCCACATCTCCAAAGGAATTGACCTGACTCTCGTTTGCGCTGCGTACATCGTCCTCCAGCAGCCGGTAGAAAATCATAGCCACCTCAGCACGGGTGATCTTGTTGTTCGGGCGGACCATGCCGTCCGGATACCCGTCCACATAAGAGAAGTGGTTCTCCCCATTGAGAATATCCGGGATATGGAGGCCAGGCTCTTTTTTCCAGCCGGCATAGACTGTTTTATCGCTGGTCATTTTGATTTCGGTGATCCGGTCAGTCAGCGCTTCATCTGCGTACCAGCCGTTGAAGGTATAGCCCTCACGGGTCGGGAGCTTGTCCAACTCCACGACTGTATTGCGCCGGTAACGCTCATCCTTGTACTCAGTCCCGCCGTTAGATTCATAATGCAGGTCATAATAGGTGCTTCCGATGCCGCCGCCATCGGTGGACTTCTGCTGGTACTGCGCGGTAAAGGTCATATCATCAACAATGAGCAGATCCAAGATCTGACTGCTGTTATATGTCTTTCCGTCGCTCCCCTGCCAACCGGTAAAATCATAGCCAGCATCCTCATTGACAACAGGAGCCGTGCGCGCATCCGCTCCAAACACAGTACCTGACGGCACGGAATAGCTGGTAGTACCGCTCAACGTGCCGTGGTCGCCGGGCAGGAACGTGACCGTGTGATTTCGTGTCTTCGGAGCCCAGCTTCCTGCCAGAGTCACGTCACCGTTGGGCATGGGAAACGTCCCATCAGCAATTTCGATCCCGTCCGGCGATTGGATCCTCCAGCCTGAGAAGCTGTAATCCTCCAAAGAGGGATCCTCGGCTACTGTGACGGTATCCAAATACCAGTGCCGTTCCGCCTCCGGCAGCGCCGGGGCATTCTCCGGTACCGTCCCATCATATTGATAGGAGACCTGAAACGGTGCGGAATCATATTCCCGATAGGTCATCCATGTTTTCTGATCTTCGCTTCGGGCAATATACAGCTTCGGATTTACTTCCAGCATGGCCGCGCTGGGAACAAACCACTTGCCGTCCGAAGCCGTCTTTGCGCCTTCTTCGCCGCCAGCGTTTTCTCCAAATACCACCAGCCGTGTGCCCGGGACAGACGCCGGTTCCACACGGTAGGACGCTTTACCGCTCAGTACATAAGTAACGCTGACCGGCGCCATCTGTGCCGCTCCTGTAAAACTCCCGTCCACATGGATGTATTTGTTGCCGGAGGCATCCATCGTGCTATCGCTCTCAAGCAGAACTGCCACATCGTCTGCTGTGGCGATTTTGGCGTCTCCGCTCAAGTTCAAAAAACCGCTTCCAGCAGATGAATTATTGACCACGATGCCGTTGCTGCACGTCTTATTTCCACCCTTCAGTTTGGCCCGTGCCTGATTGCCAGAGATCTCACCCCCGGTCAGATCCAGCGTTCCTCCCAGGAAAAAGCCGCCGCCGATTGTGTGCCCCCTGACAGGGGTAACTCTGCAGGCGCCTGAAACCCCGGCAGATATTGCTACGGCAGTATCTGCCGGGGACTTCTTTTTGTCTCACGCACCCTTGGCGGTGGACTTACCTTCCGGCTGTGGCAGTTCCACACAGCCAATGTCATTGTAGTGGATTTCTACTATCTGCTGAGCGTGCTTGCTCCACTTCACGTCCTTTTCGTGGACCACGATCTTTTGGATGAACAGCCGCAGCATCTCCGGCGTCAGCTCCTGGATGTCCGTGTACCGCTTTGCCAGGGAGATAAAGTGGTCGCTGCCGGACACCTGCTCCCGCAGCCTCTGGATGGCAGTTTCCTTTTCCGGGATGGCCCTGTTCAGCACTTCCATCTCCTGAGTGTAGCTGCCGGAGAGCGTCTGGAACTGCTCCGCTGTGATCCGCCCCAGAACACTGTCCTCATAGAGCCGCTTGAAGATGCTGTCCAGTTCCCTGCTCCGCTTCTTCATAGTAGTCAGTTCCCGTTCCAGCCCACGCATCTCTTTTCGAATATCCGCAGACTGCTTGCTACCGATGTACGCTGCAAACTCCTGGGTGTGTTCCCTGGCCATTGCTGTCACCCGCCGCAGATCCTCCAGGACCACGTCATCCAGTATGCACTCCCGGATATAGTGGGCGGTGCAGAGGGTGCCGTCCTTCTTGTAAGTCCGGCAGGTGAAGTGGTTGTAAGACCGGCTCATGGTATGGGCGCGGTGGAGTACCATGGTACTCCCGCAGTCGGCGCACACCACCAGCCCGGAATACTTGTTCTGCTCGTCCATCTTGGTAGGCCGCCGTTTGTGCTGGCGCACCCGCTGAACGATGTCCCAGACCTCCTGACTTACCAGGGCGGGGTGGGTATTTTCCAGCACCATGCACTCTTCTCTGGGATGTTCAATTTTCCGCTTGTCCTTGTAGGAACGGGTGCTGTACCGGAGGTTAATGGTGTTGCCCAGGTAAATCTCATTCTCCAGCATGTTGGCGATCGTACTGTCAGACCACCCATAGGGGTCATTCAAATTCAGACTGCTATGGGCGACGCCAAAGGTTTTGTAAGCGTAGGTCGTGGGGCACAGTACCTGCTCCCGCTTTAGCAGCCGGGCGATCTGGCTGGGTCCCTGCCCGGCGGCGCACAGGGCGAAAATACGGCGCACCACGGCGGCGGCCTCATCGTCCACCACCAGCTTCTTGCGGTCCTGCTCGTCCTTGCGGTAACCGTAGGGCGCTCTGGTGCCCAGCCGCTCCCCGCGTTCCGCCTTGGCCCGCTGCACCGCCCGGATCTTCCGGCTGGTGTCCCGGATGAACCACTCGTTAAATAGGTTCTTGAAGGGCATCAGCTCCGTGCTCTCACTCTGGTCGGTGTCCACATTGTCGTTGATGGCGATGTAACGGACGCCGAACATGGGGAACCGCTCCTCGATGTACAGCCCCGTGTGGAGCTGGTTGCGTCCCAGCCGGGACAGGTCTTTGGTGATGATGGTGCGGATCTTCCCGTTTTCCATATCCGTCATCATCTGCTGGAAGCCGGGGCGGTTGAAGCTGCCTCCGGAATAGCCATCATCCACATAAAAGCGGGGGTTGGGGAAGCGGTGCTCCCGTGCATACCTCTCCAGGATATTCCGCTGGTTCTGGATGCTGTTGGACTCTCCGTCCGCCCCGTCATCCTGACTGAGACGGCAGTACAGGGCGGTGATCTCATTCTGGTTTGACTGTTTCATACAGCCCTCCTTTTTTCTCGTCAAACCGTTTCAGCGCATCGCGCCTACACAATACCCCAAAGCCTGGGGAATGTCCAGCCCTTTAGGCACACAGCTTTCCTTGCTGCGCGTCCAGGTCGATGAGGGCTTTCAGCTTGTCCTCCGGGGTGGCGCTGCCCTGTACCGGGAACACGGACACCACCTGGATGAGCTGCCCATGGGAGCACTGAAGGCGTTCCACGGTTACCTGTTGAACTTTGCTCTTTTGTTCTTCTGACATTTTCGTTTCCTCCATCTCTGCTCTGGAAGGTTTGGCAACCTTGCCAAACCTTCCAGAGCAGCGCTTTTGACGATATCATCAAAAGCGGTCTCCCGACTCTGTGGTATATTCCGCTCCTCCCGCGGATTGCCTTTGACACTATTGTCAAAAGCGATTTTCTGCTCCTGTGACATAAAAGTGACGCTCCTGACAATTCGGCTGAAAGCGCCCAGTTTCTCTCTGGGGCCATACCTATCCCTACGCTGGGCCTGAGAGGCCACACGGGGCCTCCTGTGGCCTTACAAGGGCTATTGCTGTGTGGAGAGAAGAAAGCATTCCTCGCAAAGCTTGTCCGCCAGAAACTCCAGCTGCGCGATCTGCTCCGGGGCAAGTTCTCTGACCCTTGGGCAGCGGGCGATCTGCCGGATGTTGGAGTAGATATGGTTCACGGCGGGATGCGGGTCCAGCTTCTGCCTGGGCATTCGGGCGTGGATCGTGGCCTCCTTGATCAGCTTACGGAAATAAGTTGTGACCGGCAGTCTGGTGATGACCAGATAGCGGTACAGCCGCTGGTACTGTTCCTCCGTCATGCGGACGGACAGAGAACAGCTGTTGTTCCGCATAGGTGGGCGTGGCCTGCGTTTATGCCGCATAGGGGTACCCCAGCTTTCTCACCTGCCGGAATTGCTCCACCACCTGGGCCAGCCGCTGGACGGAAAAGCCCAATTGCTGGGCGGTGCCGCAGCCGCTGTTGAATGCCCTGGCCACGGCGTTGATGTCCCGGCCAGCCTCATCCGCAAAGGCGATTGCCGCTCTCGTCTCCTCCTCCCGATAGATCATGGGGCGGTTTCGCTCCAGCTCTCTCATCAGCCAGGCATTGGCGGACAGTCCGGCAGCCCTGCTTTTCTCTTTCAGCAGGTCGTATTCCTCCTGGCTCATCCGGATGCAGATGCGGTGTCTTTGTGTGTTCATGTTGCTCCTCCTCTCGGGAGACGGCTCCAGGGCCATCCCCGGTTTTCGCACCCATCCTAACAGATAATGCGGACAGTCTGTGTCCGCATTAAAAAAGAAAAATGGGGGTCTCATGATGCACCCTGCCCTGGATTTCTTGACCTCCAGGGTGCTAACATGACCCGCACCCCGTCAAGAGGACAACGAAAAAATATAAGGATTTTACACGGCACAGGAAGTATGCCGTGCTGTGCAACCGTAGATTTGGGTAACTTGCTATGCAGGCAACCCGAATCTGCGGTTTTGTTAGGCGGCAAAGCAAAGCCGGTGCTTCTCCATAGGTGTCAGAATGCCGAGATTTCGTTGTACTCGACGGGTATTGTAGTAGTGGATGTAGCTCTTGATCATCTGAATAAGTTCCTGTTTGCTGGTAAATCGTCTGCCGTAATAGCGTTCACGTTTCAGGATACCCCAAAATCCTTCCATTGGGCCATTGTCAATACAATGGCCCACACGGGACATACTTTGTGTCATCCCGGCTTGCTGCAGTTTGTAATGAAAAGCTCTGCTGGTATACTGGTAACCTCTGTCGCTATGAAACAAGGGGTGTGCGTCTGGGTTGGCCAGAACAGCTTTATCAAAGGTCCTGTAAACAAGAGGATTGTCGTTGCGTTCGCTCAGCACGTAGGACACGATGCGCCGGTCGCAAAGATCCAAAATGGCGCTCAGATAGAGTTTGTGCGCCTCAATGCCCTCATACCATCTAAACTCGGTCACATCGGTAAGCCATTTTTCGTTGGGCCTCGAAGCATAGAATTGGCGGTCCAAAATGTTCTCCGCGACATACAGAGGGTTCTTGGCCTGTCTGGTGCAGCCATGGCTGCTGTATTTCACCGTGGAGCGTATATCTTTGGCCCGGCAGATGCGCAACACCCGCTTATCATTCACATGGATGCCATAGTCGTGACGCAAATCGTCATTGAGCCTCCGATAGCCCTTATCCGGGCTTTCCTCATGGATTTTTTCGATCTTGTCAGCCAAGCGCTCATTCTCCTCAGTTCTATGGCTCAGTTTCCCACCCGCCCATCTGTGGTAGGCGGAACGGGCCACATGGAGCAGTTTGCATGCCGTTTCAATGGGATACCCTTTTTTCTCGTGGCACTCCTTCACTGCCTTGTAAATATGACGCTGTCTTACTTCTGAGAGACATCTCTCCTCTCTACCTCGTCCAATTTTTTTAGCAGGTCACGCTCCATTTCCGCCAGATACAGCTTATGCTTGAGCCGCTCGATCTCAATTTGCGCTTCTTCCAATTCAGTTCGCGGGGTTTGGTCTTTCTTCCGGCGGCCGCGCCGATCTTCCAGCCCTGCCTCTCCCAACTCCTCAAACCGAAGCGTCCATGTACGTACTTGTTGGTAACTGACCTGGTATTTCTGAGCCATCTCGCCATAGCTTTTACCGCTGGCAATGCAATCCCTAACGATTTGGATGCGTTCCTCCAGTGTCGTTTCCCGTCCCTGCCTCATGCAGCTTCCGCCTCCTGATTTTTTCTTGGAGCTGAAATCTCCATGAGCATTATACTCCTTTATCCAATCACCGAACTGCGCATCTGACCAAATTCCTCGTTTCGCACAGACCTCTCCTATGCTTCCTTCGCCGGACAGATATGCCTTTACCGCCTCCAACTTTTGATTGGAACTATACTTCCGCCCAGTTGTATGAGGCAGAAGTCCTTCTGGCCCCTCCACACGATAGATACGGAGCCACCTTTGAAACGGCGCAATCTTTACCCCCGCTTTCTGTGCTGCCTGACGCTGGCTTAATTCTCCGCGCAAGTAACTTTCTACTGCGGATATTTTTTCTTCTATGCTTATCTTTGCTTTCTTAGGCATCTGCATCTCCCCCTATGATGACAGTTCTTTTTTTCACTGTCGCTCATAATGGGAGCATATCAGATGGACACCCTTGTATAGTTTAGTACCCCACAGTGTAGACAGCCTATTGTTAAAAACGACACCCTAATGCAGGTAAAAATCGGGTCCGGCAAGGTTGCCGAACCCGATTTTCAGCGCAATGGACTGCCGCCAGAATTGCCAAATGTTCAAATGAGATCGGGTTTGACAATTTTGTCAAACCCGATCTTGCGTGGAAAATTTTCCGAAGACTTTTCGGCAACATTGTCAAAAGGTTCCGCCCACAGGCGGCATTGGGGACAGGGGTTTCCCCTGCAAGCGCGTTTTGACATCAAAACGCTATGCTTGCGTGAAACGCCCGCCCTGAAGGGCGGGCGTTTCACCGCCGCCAGGGGCGGCGAAGCCTTGCGCAGCGGAGCATGATTTGCTGCCTCACCGCACAAAGAATGGTCACACACTCAGATACACCGACGAGCGGAAGCCCCACCCGTCCGCCTCAAACCGGGCATCATCACGTATGCCAAAACCTGCGAGACCTATGTGGCCTATCTGCACAGACATCTGTCTCATGATATAATGCGGAAGATCACAAGCCCTCCAAGTGTCGCGCTACAATAGCGACCAGCGTCTTCCAATCCGCCGCCTGTTCCTCCAGTTTTTGCCAGCCTCGAGGTGTGACTCGATAGTATTTCCGGGGCGGACCGCCGGAGGTTTTACCAGAAAACTGCTCCAGAGAACCCTCCCGATGCAGGCGGCGGAGGATGGCGTAAAAACTGCTCTCCTCCACATCGGGAAAGGACTGCCGGAGCCGCTTGATGATGTCGTAGCCGTACTGCTCCTGCTTAGCCACATCGGACAGCAGGCACAGCTCCAGCGCGCCGCGTTTAAGCTGGGCGTCCATGGCGGCCTCCCTTCCGGATGAGCAGGGCGGTCAGCGCCGCACCGCCCAATCCCACGACAAGCAAGACAGCCAGCGGGATCAGCAAGGCGGAATACGGCGAGAACGGCATCGCGTCCACGTCCAGCCAGGTTGAAAACGCAAACATCCGAGACATGGAACAAAGACAGCCCATACACCAGGCCGCACCGGTCAATGGCCGGGAGCTGCCCTCCCGCCAAGTGCGCACCAGCAGCAACGCCAACATCACTAGCACCAGCAGTGAGCCCTCCTCCTTCAGCGTTCCGATGACTACGCCGATCCCGGCCCCGGCCTCGGCAGTCTGCTGTTCGGGAGGGAGCGCCTGCCACTGCGGCACAAAGACTAGCATACACCAGGCGTAGTAGCCATAAAACACTGCCCAAGCGGCCGCCGGGATGCCAAAGGCCGCAATACACCAGCGCCCAGGGTGCGGCAGATTGTCTTTTCTCACGTCCAGTTCCTTGCGCCAGCACAGCCACAGTACTGGGATAAGCAGAAACTCCACAATATAGAACCAGAAATAACCCGAGTTGGAAAATTGGAAGGTCTGCCATGTCCACCACCAGTTGAGAAACCCCGCCAGCAGCACCCACACAATGATCAGCAAGCCCAGCGGCTGCGTTCGCCGCCCGGACTCGCGCAGGATCGCCCGCGCCACCTCTGTCGGCGCGCCGAACTCCCGGCAGACCTCGGCCTCCGTTTTGCCTTCGGCCATGCGGTCGTCGAAAAAGCCGCTGTAATCCTCCACGATGGCGCGCGTCTCCCCGCTGGGCAGACGCCAGAACAGCGTCCATCTCAGCCGCCGGAGAAAGGCTTTCTTTGTCTTGTTCACCGTTGACTCCTCCTTTACACTAACTACTGTTCATAAAACATATGTTTTCCAAACAGTAGTATAGCACGCCGATGCCAACCTGTCAATCTAGACAGATTCAGACCCAAATGGAGTCGTTGAGCAATAATGGCTCACCAAAAATAAGTGTGATTTTTTGGTAGAAAAATAAAAATCATAAGAGATCTTTCTTATATTGAGAGATCATTTTTCTCAACACTTCTCAAATAGCAGGGGCGCGGACAGCCAATCGACTGTCTGCGCCCTCTTCTGATATGCGCAAGAAGAAGGGCCTGCGGATTTCCACAGACCCTTCCTCGCTGATGCGCAAAATCGGTTTTTTGTTGTCCTTTTGCGGGGGTGCCTTTTGGCTGGAATGATTTTGAACGACCTTTCCGCCGGACATGGTGGCGTGAGCCCCGGAGGACAGCGCCACGCCGCCACCCTGCCAGGCCTTGTTGCCCTGGATCGTTCCACCGGAAATTTCTACGTTTTCTTCCTCTGTCACGCCGTACAAAAAAATACCGCCGCCATAGTTTCCAGCCGAATTATCCTTGATCTCCCCCACCGGACACATATAAATAGGATTCATCAAAAAATATGGCAATACCGCCACCGCTGCCAGAGGTCACCGTGTTCTCAGAGATTTCTCCGCCTTGGAGGCTGATCCTGATCTCTTGGTTCGTGCCATCCGGAAAGTCCGCACCCTGTGGAAAGGTCAGGATACCTCCTCCATAGTGTTTGGCTGTGTTTTGGGTGATGCTTCCACCGGTCATGGTAAAGGCAGCTTTGCCGGGGTGTATATCGTAAGACCCCGGCAGTCCAGATATTGCCGCATAGTCCGCAATGTAGATTCCGCCGCCATATCCAGAGTCATCTGAATATGTTTCATTTCTAGAAATCGTTCCGCCACGCATGGTCATCGTTGAGCAGATCAGCGCGACGCCTCCGCCGCGGCTGCCCGCGTTCCCTTTGATCTCTCCGCCATTCATGGTGAATACGCTGTCATTTGCAAGGAAGATGCCGCCGCCATAATGAGCGCCGTTGGTACTGTTGTTTTGGATCACCGCACCGGGCTCCATGGTCAGAGTCATGTTGCTGCCAAAAACGGCGCCGCCCATATTTTGAGTATAATTGTTTTGGAGGACACAGCCATCTTTTAAGGTGAGACTGCAAGAGGTCCCATACCTGTTGCCCACAATTTCCGCATCCCAAAACTCATCAGACTCATCAGACTCATCAAGGGCCTCGCGGTTCCCATCGATGATGATGTGCTCCAGCGTCAGGTCCGCTCCGTCCGCAAGGGTGATCATGGCGACAACCCCACGATAGCCGGCATAGCGCATGATCTTGGCGTCGCCATATCCCTCAAGGCTCCATGTCTGCTCTCCCTCAACTTCGACGCCCTCACAGAGATAGATCGTTCCATTCTCCGCAAGCAATTCCTTGGCTCGTTCAAACGTCGCAACGGCTTGCTCGGCAGAGGTTCCGTCATTTTGTCGCTGCCGTCGCCGTCACTCCAATAAACCTCAGCCAATTTTCCTGTTGTGGAAGGTGTTGCGGCTGTATCTGTCCCTTCGGCTTCCTCACCGGCAGCCTGGGAAAACTCCAAATTCTGTACTTCTTCTGTTGCAAATGCTGTGGTCGGTAACATTGTGACCATCATACACAACATAAGAAGACAGGCTAAAATCCGTTTTTTCATAGATGTCAATTCTCCTGTTGCATACTTGAAGGAGGCGGTGATCCCCCCTCCCTCAAAAGTCGTTTTTGATTTTGTTCCTATCGGATCCAGTTCGGCGCAGAGGTCAGTCCGGGTCAGTACTCCTGTCCGCCGCCCTTGTGCGCAGGATCGTGTCCCTGGCCCCGTCCTGTGCCCTCTGCCATCCCCTACGGCGCGTCTCTTGACAGATATGACAGGGGATCCGTTTTGTCTCCCGCAGTTGGGATCCGCCGCAGTACCTCTGCGGCCTCCTCCTTTTTGAAAGCCATCCCGCATCACCTCTTTCTATCCATCCGCCTGCTGCCAGGATCCTGAATCGGGAATGACATGGATAGGATCGCTCCATTGCTCATTGTCCTCTTGGAGTCAGGATCAACTTTCCGCCCCTTCATAATTGGAGTCTTGCAGAGACGAAACCGCACTTTATAGGAAAATATATCAATTATTTTGGCAAAATACAAGGTATTCCCCAACTTTTCAGCATCAGGCCCAAAAAAGAGCTGCACCCGAACCGGAAAGTGTCCAATTTTACAGAAAAAAATGACAAAGACGCATACCCGCAGGCGTATACTGCACAAATCCAAGCTCCATTCCCCCGGATTTGGATCACAGTCGAAAGGTCCACGCCGATTTTTACTTAAATTTTACAAAAAAAGTATGTTCTCCCGGTGCGGACCATGCTATACTAAACCATAAAACCTCCAGAGGGAACATATCCAAGAGAAAGCAGGGAAGCGCATGGCGAAGATGGTAGACACACGCTATACCCAGGACCGGGAGCTGTCCTGGCTCCGATTTGACGAGCGGGTTTTGGAGGAGGCCAGAGACGAGGACATCCCACTGATGGAACGGCTGAAGTTCGCCGCCATCTTCACCAGCAATCTGGACGAGTTTTTCATGGTCCGGGTGGGCTCGCTCTATGACATGACCCTGGTGAAGGAGCCCCATATCGACAGCCGCACCGGGCAGACGCCGGAGCAGCAGCTCCAGGCCATCTTCAAGGCGGCAGGCCACCTGTATAAGCAGCGGGACAAGGTGGTGGAGCAGCTGGAAAGCCGGCTGCGGGCCTGCAACATCTGCCGGCTACCGGTGGAGGAGATGGACGCCAAGGAGCGCAAGCAGGTGGAGAACTGGTTCCGGGACGAGGTGCAGCCCATCCTCTCCCCTCAGGTGGTGGACGCCCGCCACCCCTTCCCCCACCTGTCCAATAAGACCCTGAACGTGATGCTCCGGCTGGAGGCGGACGGGCAGGAGGCCCTGGGCCTGATCCCCGTCCCTCAGAGCCTGCCCCCCTACTTCATTCTGCGGGAGCGGGGCCTGCGCTATATCCTGACGGAGGATGTGCTGCTGGCCTATGCAGACCGGATGTTCCCGGCCTTCTCCATCCGGAGCCGGGCGGTGATCTCCGTGACCCGGAACGCCGACATCAGCCCGGAGGACGAGGCGTATGAGGTGGACGAGGACTACCGCCAGCACATGAGGAAGATCGTCAAAAAACGCAACCGCCTGGCTCCGGTCCGCCTGGAGGTCCAGGGCAGCCGGGACGAAAAGGGGATCGACTCCCTGTGCCGCCGGCTGAACCTGAGCCGGGAACAGGTGTTTTTCTCCAAAGCGCCTCTGCGGATGGGCTATGTCTTTGCCCTGGAGGGGCAGCTGCCCCCGGAGAGCCGCGCCGCCCTGTGCTTCCCGCCCTATACTCCGCGGCTCACCGCGGCCCTCCGCCCGGAGGAGAAGGTGCTGCCCCAGGTGCTGCGGCACGATGTACTGCTCTTCTACCCCTTCCAGTCCATGGACCCCTTTCTCCATCTGGTGCGGGAGGCGGCCTCCGACCCATGCGTGCTGTCCATCAAGATCACCATTTACCGCCTGGCCTCCAAGGCCAAGCTGGCGGAGTACCTGTGCGCAGCCGCTGAAAACGGGAAAGAGGTCACCGTCCTAATGGAGCTTCGGGCCCGCTTTGATGAACAGAACAACATCCAGTGGGCCGAGCGGATGGAAGAGGCGGGCTGCACCCTCCTCTACGGCGCGGAGGACATCAAGGTACACTCCAAGATTTGCCTCATCACCCGGCGGGAGCGGGGACGGCTCCAGCACATCACCCAGGTGGGGACGGGCAACTACAACGAGAAGACCGCCCGGCAGTACACCGACCTGTGCCTGATGACCGCCCGGCCGGAGCTGGGGGCAGACGCCGCCGCCCTGTTCCAGAACCTGGCCACCGCTAACCTGGAAGGGACGTATGAGCGCCTGCTGGTCTCGCCCTACCAATTGCGGGACCAGTGCATCAAGTTCATCGACCGTGAGATCGCCAAGGGGGAGCGGGGGTATATTTTCCTGAAGCTGAACTCCATCACCGACCGGAAGCTCATCGACAAGCTGGCCCAGGCCTCCCAGGCCGGGGTGGAGGTGGTGATGAATGTGCGGGGGATCTGCTGCCTGCTGCCCGGGATCCCAGGCCTGACCGACCGCGTCACCGTGTTCTCCATTGTGGGCCGCTATCTGGAGCACACCCGGATCTACCGCTTCGGCTGTGGGGAGGACGCGGACCTGTTTCTCTCCTCCGCCGACTTTATGACCCGGAACACGGAGCGGCGGGTGGAGGTGGCCTGCCCCATCCTGGACCCGGAGCTTCGGCGCAGGGTGTTCCACATCACCGACGTGTTGATCTCCGACAACGTCAAGGCCCGCCAGTTGGGGCCGGACGGGCTGTGGCGCCCCAGGGAAAACGGGGCTCCGCCCTGCTCCAGCCAGGAGGTGTTCCAGCGGGAAGCGGAGGAGGAGGCCGAACAGCTCCTCCAACACACCCCGCGCTCCTCCCGGAAGGAAAGCCCCTGGCGCCGCCTGTTGGAGCGGCTGGGCCGCGCCTGACAACAGAAGCGCCTTAACAGCAGGACGCCCCCGCCGCATTTTTTGATGCGGCGGGGGCGTCTGAGTTCAAACGATCATGCTCCCTCTTCCGAGGGCTGGAGCGGGCGTCTCACGCCGTACCAGATGGCGGCTGCCTTCAGGGCCAGAAGGAGCAGCCCCAGGGGGCCGAAGCCGTGGCGGAACAGCAGGGCGCAGACCCCCAGGCTGTACAGGGCCTGTGGGAGGTGGACCAGCAGGAAGCGGCGCTCCCACAGGACGGCGGCAGCCCCGCCGCCCAGGAGGAACCGGCGCTCTCCCCAGAGGCAAATAATATGGATGACGGGGAAGAAGCCGATCGCCAGCAGATCCCCCAGCAGGGGCGTCCAGCGGACTGTGAGATAGAGGAGAAAGAGGGTAAGAAATTCCAAGTCAAAAACAGCGTGGACGGGGACCAGAGGACGGAAACGGGATAGGAATCGGCCAAGTTCCATTCTGATGGCACTCCTCTCTGTATTTGATTTGTATGACTGTACAATTAGTATCACATTTTGGGGGAAAAAGCAATTTGAAATTCTTACAAAAAACAGGGAATAAAATGCACAATTCTTCCAAATACCAGAGGCAGATCGGAAGCCGTTCAGCGGGAGGAGTCAGAGTCCGCCAGCGCGGCGATCAGGGGGCGGACGGTCCGGCGGTAGAGGAGGAGGGTCGCTACGCAGGTGATGGCCTCCGCGATCAGGAAGGACAGCCAGACGCTGTCCGGGGCCAGCCAAAGAAGCAGGGCGGCGATGGGGAGCAGGAGCAGGATCTGCCGCAGCAGGGCGATCAGCAGAGAGCTCCCGCTGTGCCCCAGGGACTGAAAGGCGGCGGACAGGATGATGCTCACCGCGGCAATGGGGAACGAGAGGGCGGCCATACGCAGGGCGGGAACGCCCATAGCGGCGGCCGCTCCACCGGCGTGGAAGCAGTACCGCAGCAGGGGCCCGGCGGCCAGGGCCAGCAGGACGGCCCCCGCCACGGCGGCAGACAGAGCCAGCTGCGCCCCGAAGCGCACCGCCTGGGAGAGGCGGGGGGCGGACTTCGCTCCGTAGTTATAGCTGAGGATGGGGATCAGGCCGCTGTTGACCCCGAAGATGGGCATGAACACAAAGGACTGGATCTTGAAATAGACCCCCAGCACAAAGACCGCCGTGTCCGACCAGAGGGTGAGCAGCTGGTTGAGGCCCAGGGACATGAAGCTGGACAGGGACTGCATCACCACGGCGGGGGCGGCGATGCGGAGCAGCTCCGCGGAGAGGGCCCGGTCGGGCCGGAAGCCCCGGAAGGAGACGGAGAACTCCCCCCGGATGCGCCACAGCAGGAAAAAGCCGATGCAGGCCCCGGAGATCTGGCCGATGACGGTGGCCGCGGCGGCCCCCACCACCCCCATGTCCAGCCCAAAGATGAACACCGGGTCCAGAATGATGTTGAGGATGGCCCCGGAGCCCTGTACGATCATAAAGCCGGCGGGGTGGCCGGTGGTCTGGAGCAGGCGCTCGGTGAGGAACTGCATACACATCCCGATGGACAGGCCGCAGCAGATGCGCAGATAGGAGGTCCCCGCCGCCGCCACCGCCGCGTTGTCGGTGGACAGGCGGAAAAAGAGGGGCGCAGCCAGCAGGGCGAAGGCCAGGAACAGCAGCCAGCACAGCCCATAAAACAAAAAGCCGTGACAGGCCACCCGGTTGGCCTCCTCCCTCTGCCCAGCCCCCAGGCGCTGGGCGAACAGGGCATTGAAGCCCACCCCGGTCCCGGCGCAGAAGGCCACCATCATCAGCTGGACCGGATAGGCGTAGGAGAGCGCCAGGAAGTCCAGCTCGCTCACCTGGGCCACATAGATGCTGTCCACCAGGTTGTAGATGGCGCTCATCAGCATGGAGAGCATAATGGGGGCGGACATGGTCCACACCAGCTTGGGGACCGGAAGGGTCCCCAGAATATTGTCAGCGGGGCGGCTCATCCGGCGTTCCCCCCTCCAAAGCGCGGTCCGCCGGAGCGGATCCGGTCAAGCGTCCATACCATATCTTTGTCCCCCTTTGATCCTGATTCCGAACGGTCGGTCCAGAAGAGGTTTTTCTGTGTCCAGTGTACTGGATTTTGTCCGAAGATGCAAGTCCCTTTCCCGCCGGAGCGGGTCCGCTCCGGCACAGAGCAGCACAAAAAATAAGAAGCGGGCCCCGCTCCTCCGGTTCAGAGGATCGGGGCCCGCTGTTCTCTCAGCTCACAGAGCGGAGTCAGCTGACCAGGTTGGTAAATACCGTCAAAACGGCAGAGTTCGTAAAGTCGATGAACATACCGCCCACCAGGGGGACCACAAAGAACGCCTTGGGCGCGGGGCCGTACTGGTTCTTGATGGTCAGCATATTGGCCATGGCGTTGGGGGTGGCGCCCATGCCGAAGCCGCAGAAAGCGGCGGTCATCACGGCGGCCTCGTAGTCGGCGCCCATCACACGGAACACCACAAAGGAGGCAAACAGGTACATCAGCAGGGTCTGGACCGCCAGAGTCACCACGATGGGCAGAGCCAGCTCAGCCAGCTGCCACAGCTTCAGGGTCATCAGGGCGATGCCCAGGAACACATTCAGGCTGGTGTTGCCCGCCACATCGATGGCCTTCAGGGGCAGCTCCTTACCCATGGCGTCGGCCACGTTGCGGATGATCAGGGCCACGATCATGCCGCCGATATACACCGGCAGGTTGATGCCGATCTTGGCAAAGGCGTTGGTGATATAAGTGCCGATGCCGGTGGCAATGATGATCAGAACAAAGGAATCCAGGAAGGTATTGCTGTCCAGCTTCTCCGACTTGGTGAGATAGACGGTCTCGGGCTCGCCCAGCTTCTCATCTTCCGCCGTCACATGGGGCTTCAGGTTGTACTTTTTGATCTTCCATCTGCCCAGAGGGCCGCCCATGAGGGAGCCGGCCACCAGTCCGTAGGTGGCGCAGGCCACAGCCACCGTCAGGGCGCCTTCCACACCGGCCTTCTGGAAGGTATCACCGAAGGAGGCGGAGGTGCCGTGACCGCCCACCAGGGGCACGGAGCCCATGCACAGGCCCATGCGGCCGTCCAGTCCGAAAATACCGGCCATACCCACGCCCACCAGGTCCTGCATGGTGACCATGATGGTGGCCAGCAGCAGGAAGATCATGACAGGCAGCGCGCCCTTCTTCAGCAGCTTGATGCTGGCGCCGAAGCCCACGCTGGTGAAGAAGAAGTCCATAAAGGCCACGCGCAGGGTCTCATCGAACTCCAGGGTCAGGATCCCGGTCTGATAGGTGACCAGGTGCAGGATGGCGAAGATCAGTCCGCCCACCACCGGGGCGGGGATGCAGCAGCGCTTCAAGAAGTCAACGTGATTGACGATGAAGCGTCCCAGGAGGAACAGCAGCATTGCCAGAGCCGCCGTCTGCAGCATATCCATTTGGATCGTCAGCATAAGTTTCCTCTCTCCTCTTCTTTTTTGTTCAGCCGCTCCTCGGCTGTTTCATACTTCGTACCTCATTTTATGCGTCAACTTCAATTTCCTTCAAATTTCTACAACATGAATTTTATTTCCCGCACTTTCCACAATTCCAAACATTCATTTTTGAACATTTTCACGACATTTACAGCAAAAACGCCTTTTCTCCGTGGTTTTCCCGCCTCTTTATGAAGAAAGCACAGGGTTTTCATCCAAAATTTACGGCATCTTAATAGGCGTAGAGCACGGGAAAAGCGGCGCGGCGGGAGGATGTTCCGGCCCTGACCTCCGCCCCCTGGCGCAGAACGAAAAAATATCCCGTCTCCGGAATAATCTTCCCGGGGCGGGTCCATACTAAGGGGCGAGGTGATGTCCATTGCAGTACCGCGATCTGTACGCCCTGTTCCGCCGGGAACCGGAGGCCAAGCGCTATTTCGACGCCCTTCCCGTCCATGTGCAGGACCGGCTCCGTACCCGCCCCAATGGGATCAACTCCATGGCTGATCTGAAGGACCACGCCGCCGCGCTGCTGCGCGGCGGCAGCGAAACGGAGGGATTTGAATGGCAAAGAAAGGCATGAAGCGCCCGGAGAATACCGAGCCCGCGGCCCAGAACCGGAGTCAGTCCGGCGCCCAGAACATGGCCCGCGGTTCCAAGGGCAATTCCGCGCCCACCCAGCAGTCCTGACCCTATCCCCCGCCTCCGGTTCCGGGGGCGGGGATCTTTTTGCAAAAAAGCCTGCCCTCCGGGACATACTAGACCGGGGGTGATGGAACCATGGAGCCAAGAAAACGAGAGGATCCCCGCGATATTTTGGGCGAGGATCTGCGCCTCAATCCCCAGCTGCGCCTCTGCGCCCGGTTTGACGGCGCCAGCATCGCCGAATTTCCCGTGGCCGCGCCGGGGGAGATGGGCTTCCGCGTGGTGGACAACTGCGCGGAGGAAAACATCCAATAGACAATAGAAAACCCCGGGCCCGGACGAAATTCGTCCGGGTCCGGGGCCGTTTTGATCACTCTACGGTGACGCTCTTGGCCAGATTTCTGGGCTTGTCGATGTCGCACCCACGCATCAGCGCCACATAATAGGCAAACAGCTGCATGGGGATGACCTCCAGAGAGGGCAGGAACATGGGATGGATGTCCGGGATGGTCATGGCGCTGTCCACCAGGGCGTCCAGCTGCTCCCTGTGGCTGGCGGTGGAAATGCCGATGACGTCCGCGCCCCGGGCCTTGACCTCCTTCACATTGCTCATCAGCTTGTCAAACAGCGTATTCCAGCTGGCCAGAGCCACCACCAGGGTGCCGTCCTCGATGAGGGAGATGGTCCCGTGCTTCAGCTCGCCGGCGGCATACGCCTCCGAGTGGATATAGGAGATCTCCTTCAGCTTGAGGGAGCCCTCCAGCCCCACAGCGTAGTCGATATTCCGCCCGATGAAAAAGACGGAGTCGTGGTTGAAGTAGATGGAGGCGTAGTACTGGATCTCCTGGGTGTGGGCGAGGATTTCCTCCGCCTTAGAGGGGAGCAGGCGCAGCTGGGCCACCAGCTCATGGTACTCCTCCGCCCCGATCCGGCCCAGCAGCTCGGCAAAGTAGAGGCCCACCAGATAGATCACCGCCAGCTGGGTGGAGTAAGCCTTGGTGGTGGCTACGGCGATCTCCGGCCCTGCCCAGGTATACAGCACATCATCCGACTCCCGGGCAATGGTGGACCCCACCACGTTGACAATGGACAGCAGGCGGGCGCCCAGGCGCTTGGCCTCCCGCATGGCGGCCAGGGTGTCGATGGTCTCTCCGGACTGGCTGATGACCAGGGCCAGGGTCCGGTCGGTCACGATGGGGTCGCAGTACCGGAACTCCGAGGCCAGAGTCACCTCCACTGGGATGCGCAGCAGCCGCTCCAGGATGTACTTAGCCGCCACTCCCACATGGTAGGAGGAGCCGCAGGCGATGATGTACAGGCGGTCCATCCGCTCCAGCTCCTCCCGGGTGATGGTCAGCTCGTCCAGCACCACCCGGTCCCCCCGCAGGCGGGGGAAAATGGTGTCCCGCAGGGCCTTGGGCTGCTCCATGATCTCCTTGAACATGAAGTGCTCATAGCCGCCCTTCTCCGCCGCGGATATCTCCCAGTCCACATGGGAGTGCTCCTTCACCACCGGCTGGAGCAGGGAGTTGTACACCTGGACTGAGCCAGGGGTGAGCACGGCCACCTCCCCGTCATCCAGATAACACACCTCTCGGGTATGCTTGATGACGGCGGTGACGTCGGAGGCCAGCAGGTTGAAGCCCTCTCCATATCCCAGCACCAGGGGGGAGTCCTTCCGCACCGCCACCAGCTTATCCGGCTCATCGGCGCATACGATGCCCAGGGCGTACGCCCCCTCGATGCGGTGGAGCACCTTGGAGACCGCGTCCAGCAGGTCGCCGTCGTAGTAATATTCCAGCAGCTGGGCCACCACCTCGGTGTCTGTCTCAGAGGCAAAGACCATTCCCTTGGACTCCAGAAACTCCTTCAGCTTGGCGTAGTTTTCGATGATCCCGTTGTGGACCACGGCAATCCGCCCAGACTGGCTCACCTGGGGGTGGGAGTTCACGTCGTTGGGCGCGCCGTGGGTGGCCCAGCGGGTATGCCCCACGCCCATAACACCAGGGACCAGCGCGCCGCCGTCCGTCAGGTCGTACAGGACCTGGAGACGGCCCTTGGCCTTCACCACCTGAAGTCCCTTCTCCCGGTCATAGACCGCCAATCCGGCGGAGTCGTAGCCCCGGTATTCCAGACGGGAGAGACCCTCCAGCAGGATGGGCGCGGCCTGCTCCTTCCCAATAAAACCAACAATGCCACACATAAAATGATATTCCTCCTCAATATTGAACTTCGGGAGGACAAACTCGCAGACATTTGTACCCTCGTTTCCCGGTCACAGCCCCTCTGTTTTGCGGTCACCCGCATATTTGCTGACTGTGTACGCACCCAGGCGGCGCGGAAGGGCATCCGCCGAATTTTCAGACCGCGGCCTGGCCACCGTCCGCTCGATACTCCCTTCTCCTCGTCATCCTGCCCACTGGGCAGGCTCTGGCGCTTTTGACGCGTGTTCCGGCATCTGCTTCGCCGGACAGGCGTAGTCCTCCTTTCTCTCTGCGAAGGGTCAACAGGCGTTTACGCCTCCTCCGCGCCGCCGGGATGGATGGGGCGCAGCACCCGGCAGGGATCGCCCGCCGCCACCACGTTGGGCGGGATGTCCCGGCTGACCACGCTCCCCGCGCCGATGACCGCACCGGAGCCGATGGTGACTCCGGGCAGAACCGACACGCTGCCGCCGAACCAGACGCTGTCCCCCACGGTGATGGGCCGGGCGAACTCCAGCCCGGCGTTTCGTGCGGCCGCCTCTATGGGGTGGCCCGCCGTGTAGAAGCCGCAGTTGGGACCGATGAGCACATGGTCCCCAAAGGTCACCGGGGCGCAGTCCAGGATGACGCAGTTGTGGTTGATCTCGATGTGAGAGCCCATGCGGATATGACAGCCGTAGTCGCACCAGAACATGGGCTGGATGGTGACGTCCTCTCCCGCCGCGCCCAGCAGCTCCCGCAGCAGACGTTCTCCGGCCTCCGGGTCCCGCACGGCCTCCAGATTGAACCGGCGGCACAGCTCCTTGGCTTTCCGTCTGGCCCGGACCAGCTCCGGCGCGCCCGCCTGATACAGGGCGCCGGACAGCATTTTCTCACGTTCTGTCATGGCTTTTCATCCCCTCCGGCAGCCGGATCCGGTCCGCCGCCTGTTGAACAGACAACATTATAGTCGATGAAAAAACCGGAGTAAAGCGTACTGAGGCGAAAAATCTCTCACTTTTCTGAATTTTGTGAGAAATTTTAAAATACCACTTTACAAGAGAAGAAAAGCCTGCTATAATGATAAGGCTTTATGAGAGAAGCGCCCGTAGTTCAATGGATAGAGCGTCAGATTCCGGTTCTGAATGTTGGGGGTTCGAGTCCCTTCGGGCGTACCAAAAGAAAATGCGACTTGTTTCGACAAGTCGCATTTTCTTTTGGGTTTCGCTC
>OWJB01000332.1_pt1 | contig 20623 bp, 14 predicted proteins | sample 1732861 | NCBI WGS metagenome assembly OWJB01 (sample SAMN05065762, study PRJEB22554) | human gut metagenome | biome: ENVO:2100002; feature: ENVO:00000062; material: ENVO:00002003 | host: Homo sapiens | place: USA
TCTACACCCTAGAGTTCGTCGGCAGCGTCAGATGTGTATAAGAGACAGGATTCGATAGTTAGTATACACTAACACGAATTAGAAGTCAATAACAAATATGGATTTTTGTGATTTTTATAAATCACGTACAAATCAAAAAGAAAAGTTTTGCAAACAATAAAATGTATGTTATAATAATATAACTTAATTAAAACGAACGAAAATAAACTCACGGGGGTATTCGAAATGCGAAACAATGAATCATCAGAAAACTATTTAGAGACCATACTTATTCTCAGCAAGAAGCTTCCTGTGGTACGCTCAGTTGATATAGCAAATGAGCTTGGATTTAAGAAATCCAGCGTGAGTATAGCCATGAAAAACCTTAGAGAGAGGAACAATATCACAGTTAGTGATGCAGGATTTATCACACTCACAGATTCAGGAAGACAGATAGCAGAGATGATATACGAAAGACATGAGCTTTTGTCAGAGTGTCTTGAGAAGCTTGGTGTTGATAAGGAGATTGCAGCAGAGGATGCATGCCGTATAGAGCATGTCATCAGTTCTGAGAGCTTTGAAGCAATCAAGAAGCATATACATAAGAGCTGATATATGAAACCAGTACCGCATGGTACTGGTTTTTTAGTGTATCGTTTTTCTTGTATATATGAGAAAAATCATCTATAATAGTGAAGCTGTAATCGGCGACATAAAATCTGAAAGGGGAAAAGATGAAACAGATATTAAAATATTTAAAGGAGTACAAAAAGGAATGCATCTGTGCTCCGTTATTTAAGCTGCTGGAAGCATCCTTTGAGCTTATAGTACCGCTTGTCATGGCGGCAATCATTGATAACGGAATTACGGCTTCGGACAAGCCGTATATATGGAAGATGGGAGGTGTGCTGGTGCTGCTTGCGGCAGTTGGTCTGGCAAGTTCGGTCACAGCACAGTATTTTGCGGCAAAGGCGGCAGTCGGTTTTTCCACAAAGCTTCGCCATATATTGTTTGAAAAGATAGAGTCACTGTCATTCTCAAAGATGGATACAGTGGGCACATCGACACTTATCACGAGGATGACAAGCGATATAAACCAGGTGCAGTCAGGAGTCAATCTGGTGCTTCGACTCTTCCTTCGCTCGCCATTTATTGTATTCGGAGCTATGGCGATGGCTTTTACAGTAAATGTAAGAGCGGCAATGGTTTTTGTAGTTACCATACCTCTGCTTTCAATAGTGGTATTCTCAGTTATGGCTGCAAGCCTTCCGCTTTACAAAAAGGTGCAGAGCTCTCTTGACACAGTGCTTTCACACACCAGGGAGAATTTAGAGGGAACCAGGGTTATAAGAGCTTTCAATAAGCAAAATGATGAGATTGACAGCTTCAACAGGGACAACGAGTTTTTAACCAATATGCAGCAGGTTGTAGGACGAATCTCAGCACTCACCAATCCTCTGACATTTATCATTATAAATATCGCAACAATCGCTGTTATCGTATCAGGCGGCAAGCAGGTATACGCAGGAATCCTCACACAGGGTGAGGTTGTGGCACTTGTAAACTACATGTCACAGATACTTGTCGAGTTGATAAAGCTTGCAAACCTCATCGTACAGGTGACCAAGGCAGTGGCGTGCGGTAATCGTATAGCGGATGTGCTTTCTATTCCATCAAAGCTTCCTGAGAAAAATCCTAAGCTCATTGGTGCAAAGGATGGCGCACCTGAGGTTGAGTTTGACCATGTCTGCATGACCTATGAGGGAGCGGCCGATGAGACACTCACAGATATAAGCTTTACAGTGCAAAAAGGGCAGACAATCGGAATTATTGGTGGTACAGGTTCAGGAAAATCAAGCCTTGTAAACCTTATCCCGAGGTTTTATGATGCCACAAAGGGTACTATAAGGATTCAGGGAAATGATATAAATGACTACGATGCAGTGCAGCTTCGAGACAAAATCGGTGTTGTAATGCAAAAGGCAGTGCTTTTTGCAGGAACGATAGCCGACAACCTGCGCTGGGGCAAAAATGATGCCACAGAGGAGGAAATGTGGAAGGCGCTCGATATAGCACAGGCGACAGAGGTTGTAAAGGGCAAAGAGGGAGGCCTTGACTACATGATAGAGCAGGGCGGCAAGAACTTATCAGGCGGTCAGAAGCAGCGTCTTACAATTGCCAGGGCGGTTGTAAAGGATCCTGACATACTGATACTAGACGACAGTGCATCGGCGCTTGATTTTGCTACAGATGCGAGTCTTCGCGCGGCATTAAAGGGCATGCATGGTGACAAGACAATATTTATCGTGTCACAGCGTACCTCATCTATCCAGTTTGCGGACAATATCATAGTGCTTGACGACGGACAGATGGTTGGCTTTGGACCGCATGAAAAGCTGCTTGAGACATGCGAGACCTACAAAGAGATATATGATTCACAGTTTAAAAAAGAGTCGGATATGATCAAACAAAAGGAGGTGTAGAGAATGGCTACGGATAATGCGAAGATGAATAAAGCAGGCACAATGCGCAAGGTACTAAGCTACATGAAAAGATATATCCCTTTGCTTGTGATTTCCCTTGCCCTGTCTGTTGTTACAGTGGCGCTTACGCTTTATTTTCCAATCCTTACAGGACGTGCAATTGATTTGATTGTAGGAAAAGGAAAGGTTGATTTTTCGGCTATGACAGCCATCCTCACAAGGGCAGCAATAATAGTAGTCATAGCGGCAGCAGCCCAGTGGCTTACAAATATCTGCAACAACAGGATGACCTACAACATAGTGAGGGACATAAGACGTGATGCATTTTTAAATATTGAGAAAATGCCGCTGTCCTATATTGACAGCCACTCACACGGTGATATGGTCAGCCGTATCATCGCCGATGTAGATACATTTTCAGAGGGCCTTCTGATGGGCTTTACACAGCTCTTTACAGGAATTGCAACAATAGCAGGCACACTTATTTTCATGCTCACGATAGATGTGAAGATATCATGCATTGTAGTGCTCATCACACCTTTGTCGCTTTTTGTGGCAAGCTTTATCACTAAAAAGACATATTCCATGTTCCAGCTGCAGACAAGCACAAGAGGAGAGCAGACAGCACTCATTGACGAGATAGTGGGAAATGAAAAGGTAGTACAGGCCTTCAACCATGAGGATGAGGCTCTTGAGCAGTTTGACGAGATAAATGACAGATTACAGAAATGCTCACTGAGGGCAACATTTTTCTCAAGTCTTACAAATCCGAGTACACGTTTTGTGAACAGTCTCGTGTATGCCGGAGTCGGAATCTTTGGCGCTATGAGTGCACTCACCGGCGGAATCACAGTTGGACAGCTTTCATGCTTCTTATCATATGCCAACCAGTACACCAAGCCGTTCAACGAGATATCAGGTGTCATCACAGAGCTTCAGAACGCACTTGCCTGTGCTGCGCGTATTTTTGAGCTTATTGAAGAGGAAAAGGAGATACCGGATGCTTCGGATGCGGTAACACTTGGTGAGGCAGACGGACGCGTGGACATCGAGGACGTTTATTTCTCATATGTGCCGGATAAAAAGCTTATCGAGGATTTCAATCTCCATGTAAAGCCGGGACAGCGAGTGGCTATCGTAGGACCGACAGGCTGTGGAAAGACGACAATTATCAATCTGCTTATGAGGTTTTACGATGTAAACAGTGGAACAATTAAGGTAAGCGGACACGATATCAGAAAAATCACACGAGAGAGTCTTCGTGACAACTATGGTATGGTGCTTCAGGAGACATGGCTCAAGAAGGGTACAATCCGTGACAATATCATAATGGGAAAGCCTGATGCCACAGATGAGGAAATCATTGCAGCAGCAAAGGCATCCCATGCCCACAGCTTTATCAGACGTCTGCCGAAGGGCTATGACACTGAAATCGGTGAGGACGGTGGCAGCCTGTCACAGGGACAGAAGCAGCTATTATGCATCACAAGAGTCATGCTCTGCTTACCGCCTATGCTGATATTGGATGAGGCTACATCATCGATTGATACACGTACAGAGATTAAGATTCAAAAAGCGTTCCTTACCATGATGAAGGGCAGAACCAGTTTTATAGTGGCTCATCGTCTGTCTACCATCAGGGAAGCGGATATTATCCTTGTTATGAAAGATGGAAAGATTATAGAGCAGGGCAATCATGAGAGTCTGCTTGCAGCCAATGGATTTTATGCAAATCTCTACAATAGCCAGTTTGCATAGCATAGGGCTTCTATGCCCGACAAAACCGTCGAAACGCGCCGTCCATGGCGCGGTTCTCCTTGAGCTCCCATCCGTGGGAGCTCATTTTTATGTATCGTGTGCATAATTCTACAGTATCTAGGCAGCTACGCTATGCGCTTACGAAAGAGCGCCTATGCTGTATGGCAGTCACTCCGGCGACTTACGCCCCTTACGCTGTGGCTGAAATGGGGGAGGATGTATGCGCTCCCGCGGTATGTGGGGCTGGTGTCTGGTATGCTGTGGGAAGATACAATATAAGGGAAAGTATAATTGGAAATTTATTTGTAATATACTTAGTATTTTGAGGGAAGGCGACCGGCGCACGGGGAATTTGCCCCCGGCAGAGGTGCTCCCGAAAGAGCGACTAGCGCAGCGGCTTAGATACTGTAGAATTATGCCCATGAAACGCAGAAATGCCCCGGCATGGACGCCGGGGCAAGGAGAAACCGCGCCATGGACGGCGCGTTTCGACGGTTTCGTCAAGCCTAGAAAATCTAAAAAGCATAATTCGTACAGTATCTTAGCTGCGTAGCGTTAGCTCGTCGGGAGCACCTCTGCCGGGGGCAAATTCCCCGTGCGCCGATCGTCTTCCCGTATTATTGAAAAATACCAAGCAATTCACACTTACTGCGCAGCATCAGGAGCCACATACGAGTATGCATTGGACATCTTTGCAGCATTGTTTGTCAGAGTGACAGCCTCTCTGTAGTAGGCAACAACAGGAGTGCCCTTATCCACAGCGTTGAACAGCTGCTCTGCAAAAGCAGGCGGCACATTGATACATCCGTGTGAGCCTGAGGTTTTGTAAATTGTTCCTCCGAAGGTATTACGCCAGCTGGCATCATGGATACCTATATTGTAGGCAAACGGCATGAAATAGCTGACAGGAGAAGAGTATCCCTCGCCGACAAGAGTAGCATTTCTCTGCTTGTAAACAATCTTGTATACACCATCTACGGAACCATTCTGACGGGCGAGATTACCTGATACGAAATCAGACTCCATCTGGAGAGCACCATCCTTGTAATACCACATGTGCTGCTTTGTGTAGTCAATCTCTATGTATGTATTACCTATGTCGTCAGCGCCTCGGTAGAGTGCTGTCTGCTCGTAAACAGGCGCTCTTTCCACTGGCTTGCCTCCCTCTAAATCTGAAAGGAGCTGGGCTTTCTCATTTTTCTTGCTGACTACCCATCCGTAGTCTCCACCACCTATTTCAATAGTGTCACCTGAGGATGTTTTGAATGAGCGTTTGCGGCCGAAGGTATTGTATTTGGAAGCAAGCTGCTGGACATATTTAGTGACCTTGGCATCATCTATGCTCACGCTGCCGTCATCTGAGATGCTTAGCATATCAAGGATTTTGGCTGAGTCAAGCTTCTCGTCGGCACCTTCAATTTTGTAAGTGACGGTTGAAGCAGTGTATTTGTCGAGGGCTTCTTTTTCATTTTTGATAGTATCACTGTTTTTTGTGATTTTTGGAGCTTCATAACAGTCATCACTTAAGGTAAGCTTTGGGAGCTCGTTGTCCAGGGCGTCCTTTACTTCGGCAAGGATGCTGTCATATATCGGTTTGCAGCCATTTTTCTCTTCAATCACATCGTATTTGCCGTCTTTTATCTCGATGTGGGCATCCTCCGGATTTTCAATGTAGTCATCACTGAAAATATCAAGAGCCTTGAGCTTTTCAGCCAAAGTGGCATCGTCATATTTGGACGAACCCTTTAGAGTATAGTTTTGAGCTTTGAAGAGACTGACAGGCCATGTAAAAGCATTCTGGCTTTTTAGGATTTGCTCCTCGTCACCGTTTGAGACATATTCATAGGAAAAATCAGGTCCCTTAAGTGAAAAGCTGTTGCCTTTTCTATCAGTGATTGTGAGCAGATAGTCGCGGCTTAGGGCTGTATTTTTTTCTAATGCCTCTTTTGCAGTTTTCCCTGCGTATTTTACAGAGTTAATCTTTGTGTTGAACAGATAGTGGCTGCTAAAATAAAAGGCAAAGCCAAGATAAACGGCCAAAAGCACACCAAGCACAACGGCGCAGGTTATAAGCACTTTTTTCTTCATGTAAATCGACCTCCTTGGAGATATGCTGTTGCTGCCCACACCGGGGTGTAGGCGGCAGCTAAAATCAGTTACATTTGTGAAGATGTGACACATCCATATAGTCAGGCAGACCATTCTTGTAGGCTACAGCGGTTTCTCCCTGAATAAGTGGCTTTAAGTATTCGATAAGCTCAGGCTTCACATCATTGCCCGCATCATTGATCCACTCTCTTGGCACAGACTTGGCCTCGTTTGCGATATCCTTGATAGCAGAATATGTGTATTCCACCTGATAAGGATTATTTGAGATGCGCTTTAAGCATACCATTGATGCGGTCACACCCTCTGCTGCAATAGTGACACCCTTTTTACCCTGAGCAAAAGATTCCTCGATATCGGTTAATGATGCAAGGTGTGAGGCACAGCGCTGGAGCACATTTACCTCTACAGAGCGCACCTTGACACCGATGTTTTCTTTCACAATGAACTCAAGAGCCTTTCCGGCACCGCTTAGCTGCTGGTGTCCGAACTGGTCACATGCGGCCTTTGATGATGTAATGTATGAGCCGTCTGCGTCATGTATTCCTTCGGATACGGCAACTATTACATTGTTAGTGTGCGTAAGGGCTTCTTTTATATCGGCAACAAATTTGTCCTTGTCGAAATTCACCTCAGGCAGATAGATGAACTGAGGCGCTGTATTGTACTCATTACGTGCGAGAGCGGAAGCGGCAGTGAGCCATCCTGCGTCACGTCCCATGATTTCAACGATTGTCACACTCTTAACAGCATAGATAAAGGTATCATGGGCTATCTCAAGCATGCTTGATGCGATATATTTGGCGGCAGAGCCAAAGCCAGGAGTGTGGTCTGTCATGCACAGATCATTGTCGATGGTTTTTGGAATCCCTATAATTTTCACATCACTGTTGATTTTTTTTGCATAATCGGATAACTTTAATACGGTATCCATCGAATCATTTCCACCGATGTAAAAGAAAGCTTTTATAGAAAGCTTATCGAACTGGTGGAAGATGTATACATATGGTGAATCATCATCCTTGTAATCAGGGAGCTTGTGGCGGCATGAGCCAAGATACATGGCAGGTGTGGTCTTAAGTTTTTCAAGATTAGCATCATCTGCAAAAATATCTGACAGATTGAGATAATTCTCATTTAATATGCCGAGTATTCCGTTTACGGCGCCATAGCAGATATCGTATTTCTCAGAGCTTTTTACTCCTGCGATGACTCCTGCAAGGCTTGCGTTGATTGCAACAGTTGGGCCGCCTGACTGGGCGACGATACAGTTTGACTGATTCATTGTAATCTCCTTATTGTGTATTTTAACTATTCTCTTCTGTAAGAATAGTTATGATATAATTTGAAAATGACTACTGAAGGCGCATGGCATATGCACCGCATAATCATATAGATTGTAGTATCAAACATTATTTTTAGCAAGGGTTAAAATGAAAAATATGAATAAATACGAGAATTGCTTATTGTGTCCAAGAAAATGTGGCATAAACAGAAGAACCGGACAAACAGGCGTATGTGGCGTTTCATCTGAAATAAAGGTGGCGCGAGCAGCGCTTCATTACTGGGAGGAGCCGTGCATATCAGGAAAAAGAGGAAGCGGGGCAGTTTTTTTCTCAGGCTGCAGCCTGCACTGCGTGTTCTGCCAGAACAGGGAGATTTCTGACGGAAAAGCGGGAAAGCTAATCAGTAAAGAGAGGCTGAGTGATATCTTTATGGAACTTGCTGACAAAGGCGCAAATAATATCAATCTGGTCACACCGGGGCAGTATATCCCTGATATAGTGTGGGCGGTAAACGATGCAAAAAGCCGCGGCATGAAGCTTCCTATTATATACAATACGAGCGGATATGAAAATGTGACAGAGCTAAAGCTGCTTGAGGGTATAGTGGATGTGTATCTTCCGGATTTTAAATATATGGACAGTACGCTTTCGGCAAGGTATTCAAGGGCAAAAGATTATCCGTCTGTCGCAAAGCAGGCGCTTTCAGAGATGGTCAGGCAGCAACCGGATGTCGTGATTGACGATTCGACAGGACTCATACAAAAGGGAGTTATTGTGCGACAGCTTCTACTGCCGGGACATGTGAATGATGCAAAGGATGTACTTAAGTACCTGTATGATACATATCATGATCACGTATATATAAGCATGATGAGCCAGTTTACGCCGATTGCACTAAAGGATTATCCTGAGATAAACCGCACAGTGACAAGGAGAGAGTATGAAAGGCTTGTTGACTATGCCCTCGAAATAGGAATCACGAATGCATTTATACAGGAGGGTGACGTGGCAAAGGACAGCTTCATTCCGGCATTTGACTGTGAGGGAGTATAATATTTACCGTTTTTCTTAATAAAATAGTAAGAATTGGCAGGCAAAAATGACTGGATTTTGTGACGCCGGTGTAGTACTATGGTTATGTGATATTTTTTAACTGTGAAGGTACTGAACGGTTACGATATTTTGTTATTACTCACATCCCGGTGTGACAGACGATAATGTTTTTAATCACACAGGATACATCATTCAATAGAGGATACAGTGATGAAAAATATAGAAGAACAGCAGATAATAATTGAATGTCCGAATACTATCTTTCATCTATACATTGACAGTGAGGATGAGCTTTCAAAGGTTAAGGTGTTTATGAACAATATGAAGAATGTTGATTCGATAAGTCTGCATGATATATACAACTGGTGCAACAGACAGCATGTGCAGTACACGACGACATTTAATTATGACAGTAAAATGACCTTGACAGAAATGATAAAATCCTACATATTTTACTTCAGACAGAAGCTTAGATATGTAAATAATAGTGATAGGATGATAGAAACATGAGATACCCTGAATTTCTAAAGGATAGAGGAACAATAGGCTTTGTGGCGCCTTCGATGGGCTGTACAACAGAGCCGTACAGGAGTGCCTTTGACAATGCCATTAAAAGGTTTCACAGCATGGGTTATAAGACGATAGAGGGACCTAACTGCAGGTGCGACAGTGGCATAGGTATCAGCAATACACCTAAGAAGTGCGCAGAAGAGCTGAACGAGAGCTATGTTTCTGCTGACAGTGATGTGCTTATATCCTGTGGTGGTGGCGAGCTGATGTGCGAGGTAGTGCCTTATATTGATTTTGAGCGCGTGAAGCAGTCAAAGCCTAAATGGTACATGGGCTATTCCGACAACACGAATTTCACATTTTTGGAGGCTACTATTGCAGATACAGCAGGTATTTACGGGCCGTGTGCGGGCAGCTTTGGCATGGAGGTGTGGCATGAGTCACTTACCGATGCGTTTGATCTGCTTTGTGGCAGGAAGCTTTCATTTACCAATTACCCTATGTGGGAGAAGGAATCGATAAAGGATGAGAATGCTCCGTTTGTGGGCTACAACCTGACTGAAAAGTCGTGCATCAGCTCTATTCCTGCGGTGGCAAAGGAAAGCAGGCTTACCATGAGAGGCAGGCTGCTTGGTGGCTGCATGGATTGTCTTATCAATCTGCTTGGTACATCGTTTGACCATGTAAGGGAATTTAATGAGCGCTACAGTGATGATGGTATCATATGGTTCCTTGAGGCTTGTGACCTTAATGTGATGGGCATGAGAAGGGCTATGTGGCAGATGAAAAATGCAGGATGGTTTTCAAATGTAAAGGGCTTTCTTATCGGACGCCCGGCGCACTTCGGAGAGGAAATGTTTGGCATAGACCACAGACAGGCGCTTTCATCACTGCTTAGAGAGTTTAATGTGCCAATTATCATGGATCTGGATATAGGTCATATGTCACCGATGATGCCTGTGGTATGCGGAAGCATGGCAGATGTCAGCTTCGACGGAAGCAACTTTACAATTTCGTATGATATAGAGCAGTAGATTGGAGGAAAAATGATTAGATTAATAAAGAAAAAAGCAAAGAGTATTGTATGTAGCGTGCTTGCTGCGGTGACATTGTTTACAATGAATCCGGCTGTATTTGCAACAGAGACAGCTACGCAGACTGATACAGTTTCAAGCGTTGATGTATCAGGTAGTGACAGCAGTGACGCAGCTGATAAGAGTAACACAGACAGTACTGCAGACAGCACAACGACAGCCGGCAGTGAGGCAAACGACAAGGTGACCATCAGCAATAATGATAAGCCATACTTAAGTCTTGGAGCAGACCTCACACCGGATCAGAGAGCGACAGTGCTTGGATTTATGGGAATCGAGCTCACTGATCTGGACAAATACGATGTGGTCTATGTAAATAATGATGAGGAGCACAAGTACCTCGATTCATACATCAGCAAGAGCGAGATTGGCACAAGGTCACTTTCCTCAGTACTCATTACAGAGGATAAAAAGGGTGCGGGTCTTAGTGTTTCCACGCACAATATCAATTACTGTACGGTAGGAATGTACAAGAATGCGCTTGCCACAGCAGGCATAGCTGATGCTAAAATCATAGTCGCAGGACCTTTCCCTATTTCCGGAACGGCAGCACTTGTAGGCACACTAAAGGCATACGAGGAGATGACAGGCAAGAAGCTTGACGACAAGGTGACAGACGCAGCGATGGATGAGCTTGTCACAACAGGAGAGCTCAACAAGAGCATTGACGGCGATTCGCAGGATATCGAGGCAATGATTGCTGACCTAAAGAAGCAGCTTGCCGATGGAAGGCTCAAGGATGAGAGCCAGATAAAGGATGCGATAAAGGAGGCTGCAAAGGATTACGACCTGAAGCTTTCTGATGATGATATTGCAAAGCTTACATCTCTTTTAATGAAGCTAAAGGATGCCAATATCGACTGGGATTCAGTCATCAACCAGGCACAGAACTGGGCATCAAAGCTTGGCGATAAGATAAATGACCCGGGCTTTTGGGAAAAGCTTGGTAACTTTTTCATGGATTTATGGGATAAGATAAAATCCCTGTTCAGCTAGAAAAGCTACAGGAGACAGTAAGAATAAGCAGAATATGAATCAGGCAACTCCCTGAAACGTAAGCATGAGCTGCACGTTGAAGGGAGTTTTTTTAATTAATAAAAAAATAATAAATTTCTGCCGAATACATTGATACAAAGGTCATATTCTATTATAATTAAATGGATAATGGATTAATGTAAACAATGCACATAAGAAAGATGGGATTTGATGATAACGATAAATAAATTTCTGGCAGCCTCTGTCGTTACATTGTCATTAGCCGCATGTGACCTGGCACCATACAGCAGCATAGCAGTCTATGCGGATCAGGCGGCTAAGGTTGTGTGTGATGAGAGATACTGGGTAGCGGCGAGAAGCGGACCGGGAACAGAGTATGAGCTGGAGCACAAGCTTTCAAACGGCAAGGATATTATTATTCTTGAGCAGACCACAGGTGCAGACGGCAAGGTGTGGTACAAGGCAAAGTACAATCTGGCAGCAAATAACGAGGAGTGTGTAAGCTATATCAGGTCTGATTTTGTATCAGCAGGTACCGGCACAGCTGCATCAGACAATGCGCAGACAGGGGATGCTTCAGCAGACACCGGCAATGCGGATGCCATACAGCAGAATAATGAGGAACAGCTTGCCCTTGCAACCGCATCGGGAGCATATGCTACAGGTACGATTACAGGTGGCAATGTGTATGTCCGCAATGCAGCAGGCACATCCGGCACTACCAAGGTTGTCTCACTCAACTGGAACCATCAGGTTGACATAATTGGAGAGACCAGGGTAAACGGTGTGGTCTGGTATAATGTCAAGGGTACTTTAAACGGCAAGGCATTTACGGGCTGGACTATCAGTACATACATAAAGGTGACATACAATAATAGCGGAGACAATACTGATTTTGTCACGGCTATGAAGAATGCAGGCTTTCCTGACAGCTATATTCCAAACCTTACAGCTCTTCACAATAAGTATCCAAGCTGGACATTTGAGGCTGTAAATACAGGTTTGAATTGGGATACGGTGATTGAAAATGAAAGTGTAAACGGACTTAATCTGGTATCCAAATCAGCAGACAATGCCAAGAAATCCACAGCTGCCGGAGCATATAACTGGTCAACAAATACGTGGGTTGAGTACGAACCGGGATGGGTGTCAGCAAGCAGTGCCTATATTGCTTATCTCATGGATCCTAGGAACTTTCTTGATGAGACCAATATTTTTCAGTTTCAGAGTCTGGCATACAGTCCGAATGAGGCACTTGAAGGTGTCAAGTCCATAGTAAAAGGCACATTTATGGAGGGAACAAAGACCTATTCCAACAATGGTGAGAAAATCAATTATGCAAGCACATTCATGGATGTGGCAAAGAGCAGTGGAGTAAGTGCATACCATATAGCATCGCGTATAAAGCAGGAGCAGGGACAAAAGGGAACGAGCCCTCTTATTTCGGGTACATATTCCGGATACGAAGGATATTATAATTATTTTAATTTTAGTGCAACCGGAAACACGAAGGATAAGATTTATAAAAATGGTCTGTCTTTTGCCAAGAAGCAGGGCTGGAATACAAGAGTAAAGTCCATAAGCGGCGGAGCTGTAAAGGTGGGCAGCAATTATATAAATAAGGGTCAAAATACACTGTATTTTGAGAAGTTTAATGTAGTAAATACAAGCTCGCTGTATTTCCATCAGTACATGGGCAATGCCACAGCGGCTCTTACTGAGGGACAGAGTCTGGCTAAAGGATATTCAGACAAGAATCAGGCTTTTGTATTTAAAATACCTGTATACAACAATATGCCATCGTCAGCAGTGGGCTTCGATAAAGCTGGCGATACCAATAACTATCTGCAGTCGCTTGCGATAAGTGGTGTAACACTCACACCGGCCTTCAATGGAGCGACAACAAGCTATTCAGCAGTTGTTTCAAATGCCATAAGCTCAGTGACTGTTTCGGCAGATGCAGTTTCAGGAAACAGTGGTGTTTCAGGCACAGGAAGCTATTCGCTTGCTGTCGGAAATAATACAATTAAGGTAAAATGCAAGTCGCAAAGCGGTGATACAAGAACATACACTATCAATATAAACAGGCAGGCGGCATCTGCAAATAATGCAGGTGGCAATAATAATCAGAACAATAATAACCAAAATAATACAGATGTAAACATAACATCAGGTAAATACAGTATAGGTACTTATATTACAGGCATTGAGCCTGGAACCGGTGCAGCTGATTTTGTGAAGAATATAGCAGTATCAGCATCAGGTACTGTAAAGCTTCTGACAAGCTCAGGCTCAGAAAATAGCGGAAAGATTGCAACAGGCAATAAAGTGGCTGTTTATGATGCTTCAGGTAATCTGAAAAAGACATACGATATTGTTATATATGGAGATATCAATGGTGATGGTGCTGTAAATGCTCTTGATATGATTAAGCTCAACAGACATATCTTAGGAAAGGGAACACTTACAGGTGCTTATCTGGAGGCAGCTGATGCTAACAGAAAGGGTGATGGTGGAAATGCCCTTGATATGATAATCATGAACAGACACATACTGGGCAAATCAAAGATATCGCAGAATTAGAAATGTGAGGAAAGATATGAAGAAATTATTTGGATGTATATTATCACTTGTTGTGGCGGTGATGCTTGTTTTCACACCTGCCGAGCATGTATATGCGCAGGGACTTGGTCTCAGTGTCAGCTCAAGCTCTATAGCTGTTGGAAAAACAGTTAAGGTGACTGTTTCCATGCCGTCTGGATATTTTGGCACTGTAGTTATCTCAAGCTCTGATGAGGGAGTACTGAGTAACGGAGGGGATGGTGTGGCCAATATTGGTGACGCCGCAGGATATCCCACATCGCAGTCATTTTCATTTACGGCGAAGGCTGCAGGAAGCTGCACTATAAAGGCATATTGTACAGTTGTAGGAGATGCAGAGGGCAACGATGCCGGAGGTACAATTACCGGTGCCAGCACGAAGGTGACGGTAACAAGTGCTTCATCAAACAATGATTCAAACAGCAACAAGGATAACAAGGACAATTCCGGCAGCAATACCGGCAATGACAACAATGCGAATAAAGATAATGAAAACAAAGAGGAAAAGAAATCCTCAAACGCATCTCTTGGTTCGCTTGTTATCTCAGCAGGTACGCTTTCCCCTGAGTTTTCTGCTGCGACAAAGGATTACACAGCTACAGTAGATTACAGCTGTTCAAGCCTTGCGGTTACAGCAAATCCGGCTGATCCCAAGGCGAGTGTGACATCCGTCACAGGCAATGATTCACTTGAGGTTGGAGAGAATACGGTCAGCGTTGTTGTGACAGCAGAGGACGGCAGCACAAGCACATACAATATAGTTGTTACCAGAAGAGCCGAGGATGATCCGGAGAATGCAGATAAGCAGGATAACTGGAAGAAATTCGATATAAATGGCACAGAGTGGACTATGGTAAATGACATTCCGGAGGATGTTGTTCCTGAAGGTTTTGAGCACTCAAAGACAGTGATTGACGGACTTGAATACAATACCCTTCATGGCACCTTTGGTGATATCACGCTTGTGTATTTACAGTCGGAAAGCGGCAATGGGCTTTTTGTATATGATGCAGCACAGAATGCAGCATATGAGTTTGTCCGTATCAATTCAGAGTTGCATTTTATAGTGGTTTTACTGCCTAAGGTGGATGATGTGCCTGAGGGATATAATGAGATATCGCTCTCCATAGAAGGCAAGGGTGTGGCAACAGCCTACCAGACCAAAGCCGAAAAAACCGATGATCAGACAAAGGATTTTTACCTCGTATATGCCATGAATGACAATGGTGAGAGTGGCTGGTACACATATGATAGCGTAGATGGCACATATATGAGGACCGAGCTCAGCACACCTACAGTGGCACAGGAGGAAAACGATGCGGTAAAGAGTGAGCTTGTTCCGGGAATTGCCAATAAATATCTTGTTTTAGCTGCAATACTGGTTCTTATTATCATTATTCTGTTACTGTTGCTTATTGTATCAGCTGTGAAAAACAGAAAATATAAGGCAATGGACTATCATGATGACGATGATGATGTAGATGATGCAGCAGAAGATGTATCAAATGAAGCTTTGGAAGAAACAACTGATGAAACTGCGGACGAGATAGCAGATGAGCTGGAAGGAGAGGTTACAGAAGAGTCGTTAGATGAAGTGGCAGAAGAAGCTGCAGAAGAGTCGGTGGGTGAAGTGGCAGGAGAAGCTGCAGAAGAGTCGGCAGGTGAAGCCGCAGAAGAAACAGCAGATGAAGCTGTAGAAGAGCCGGCAGATGAAGTCGCAGAAGAAACAGCGGAAGGTGCTGCAGATGAGCAAAAGATGGCTACGGATGAAAATATATCAAATGCATCCTATGTCGGAAGAACCGTAGAAATTACACCTGATTCTAAGAAAGCTGTTGAGAATGAAAACTCTGAGTTTGATTTAAAAGACGATTCAAGGCAGGAAAACGTTTCTGACTCAGAAAACGATGCTGATGAGGATGCTTTAAAGAATCAGCTTCAAATGGCACTTGATGGCTTTGTCAATGAGGGAAATAAGCCGTCTGAGACTATAGACAGCAGTGCAAAGGATGATAATGAAGATGACAGCGAGGATGATGATTTGCAGTTCATCGACTTAAATTAGTGAATATGACTGGAGGATATGACTTGAAACCATATACAAGTAAGGCTAAAAAAGCAATAGATTTGGCTGCACGTATATCAAAGAAAATGAATTACAGCTATGTTGGAACAGAGCACATACTGGCTGGCCTTATAAAAGAGGGCACCGGTGTGGCAGCTGAGGTTCTAACAGCCTGCAATGTGGAATATGATAAGCTTATTTCGATGATTGAAGACCTGATTTCACCGGGGGATAACATCGAAGTGATGGACAGGGATGGCTATTCACCAAGGACACAGAGAGTATTGGAGCGTGCATCGGAGGAAGCCGATAGATTTGAGTGCAATGAGATAGGGACAGAACACTTGCTAATGGCTATAGTACTGCAGGGAGACTGTGCAGCTGCAAGACTTTTAAACACCATGGGTGTTAACAGTCAGAAGATGTTTATAGATATTCTTGGTGCGATGGGTGAGGATCCGTCTGCATACAGGGATCTGATGAAAAGCTACAGTACATCATACAATTCTGCGACTCCTGTATTAGATCAGTATTCCAGAGATTTGACAGATATGGCAGAGGCAGGGCTTCTTGATCCTGTTATAGGCAGAAAAAAGGAGATGGAGCGCGTTATCCAGATACTTTGCCGCCGTGGCAAAAACAATCCATGTCTGATTGGAGAGCCGGGAGTGGGCAAGACCGCTATAGTAGAAGGACTTGCACAGGATATAGTCAGTGGCAATGTTCCGGATATTCTTTTGGGAAAGAGACTGGTTTCCCTTGATATGTCCGGGCTTGTAGCCAAATCAAAGTATCGTGGTGAGTTTGAGGAGCGTATCAAGAAGGTGATAAGCGAGGTTTCAAATGCCAAAAATGTACTGCTTTTCATTGATGAGCTTCACACTATAATAGGTGCAGGAGGAGCAGAAGGCTCGTTAGATGCATCTAACATATTAAAGCCGGCACTTGCCAGAGGCGAGGTACAGGTAATCGGCGCCACTACCATAGAAGAGTACCGCAAATACGTGGAAAAGGATGCTGCGCTTGAGCGCCGTTTCCAGCCGGTGATGGTTGAAGAGCCTGGTGTGGATGAGACAATAGAGATACTCACAGGATTAAAGGGAATCTATGAAAAGCATCATGGTGTCATCATAACAGATGAGGGTGTGAAAGCAGCAGTAAACCTTTCTGCACGATATATAAATGACAGATTTTTACCTGATAAGGCGATAGACCTGATGGATGAAGCGGCAGCCAGGATAAGGCTTAAGAATCTGACATCATCTGACGAGTTGCTTGCTCTGAAAAAAGAGATAACAGATAAGCAGAACCAGGTGGAAAATGCTTTATCGAATGGAGATCTCGCAGCTGCCGGCGCGCTTATGTCAGAAAAGGAAGTACTTGAAAATAAACAGCAGAAGCTTATCAGAAAGAACCGTCGCACAGGAGCCAAAAATCAGCCTGTAGTCGGCGAAAATGAGATAGCGGATGTAGTATCGGGATGGACCAAAATACCTGTAAATAAGCTTACAGAGTCAGAGGCAGGACGACTTGCAAAGCTTGAACAGATACTTCACAAGCGTGTAATAGGACAGGAGGAGGCTGTTTCTGCTGTCGCAAAGGCAGTCAGACGAGGCCGTGTTGGTTTAAAGGATCCTAAGAAGCCGATTGGCTCATTCCTGTTTTTGGGACCGACAGGAGTAGGTAAGACGGAGGTGTCAAAGGCGCTTGCTGAGGCTGTCTTTGGCAAAGAAGATGCCATGATACGTGTTGACATGTCAGAGTACATGGAAAAGCATAGTGTTTCAAAGATGATTGGTTCACCACCGGGATATGTGGGCCATGAGGAGGGCGGACAGCTCTCAGAGAAGGTCAGACGCAATCCTTTTTCTGTTATACTGTTTGATGAGATAGAAAAAGCACATCCTGATGTGTTCAATATACTTTTACAGGTGCTTGATGATGGTAGAATCACTGATTCACAGGGGCGCACGGTTGATTTCAAGAATACAATAATCATCATGACATCAAATGCAGGAGCTTCTTCTATTATAGAACCAAAGCGCCTTGGCTTTGGCGCTGGTGAGGATGAAAAGCAGGATCACGAGCGTATGAAGAACAGTGTCATGGAGGAGGTCCGCCGTATATTTAAACCTGAGTTTTTGAACCGAATCGACGAGACTATTGTATTTAGAGCTCTCAACAAGGATGACATGAAGCATATAGTGACACTTCTTGTAAAGGAGCTTAAGAAACGCTGTAAAGAACAGCTTGATATAGAGCTCACAGTGCGTGACAGTGCAAAATCCTTTATCGTGGACAAAGCCTATGACAGAAAATATGGCGCAAGACCTCTTAAACGAAAACTTCAGGAGGAGATTGAAGACCGTATGTCAGAGGATATTATTACCGGCAAAATTAAGCGCGGCAATAAGGTAATAATTTCTACGAAAAACAAACAAATTTCATTGACTGTTGAGTAGAATTGGATTTATAATTAATATATCAATATAGCTACGGGAGGATAAAAATGGCTGTAATAAGTGAATTAATCCGTACTGAGGAAAACGGAAAGCTCAGCTTCGGAGATTATACATTGGCTGCAAAGGCAAAGCTTGACAATTTTGAGAAGGATGGAGATATCTACAAGGTAAAGACCTTTAAGGAGATTACAAAGCTCGAAAGAAACGGACTCTTTGTATACGAGTCTGTTCCGGGAACAGCGGTTATGGATTTCGAGGAGACTGCTGATACAGTGACATTTACTGTGGAGGGACCTGAGGATGCTCAGATTACTCTTGGCCTTGAAGAGGAGACAGAGTACGAAATTGATATAGCTGGAGCTGTTGCAGGTACTATGAAGACAAATCTCGGCGGCAAGCTCAGCTTAAGCGTAGAGCTTGAGGGTGTTGATTCAGTCGATATCAAAGTATCAAGAAAATAGAGCATATTTTTAGCCCGGTGAAAGCCGGGCTTTTTGTATTTTATAAAGGAGAACAATATGGCAAAAGGAAAGACCTCTGTATTTTTCTGCCAGGAATGTGGTTATGAATCGGCAAAATGGATGGGACAGTGCCCGGCCTGTAAGGAATGGAATACATTTGTAGAGGAAACCGTAGATAAAAAGTCGATAAGCTCGTCGGGAAAAGTAAAAAAAGAATCAAAGGCGGCACAGGTTCTGCCTCTTTCGGCAGTAAAAAGCGAGAAAGAGGAGCGTATAGTGACAGGTATAGCCGAGTTTGACAGAGTGCTTGGTGGAGGAATTGTGAGGGGGTCGCTTGTGCTTGTGGGAGGAGATCCGGGTATAGGAAAATCCACGCTACTACTTCAGGTATGCAGGGAACTTTCACAAAAAAAGGTGCCATTACTTTATGTGTCAGGTGAGGAATCCCTGCATCAGATAAAGATGCGTGCCGACAGACTTGGCGATTTTACGGATTCACTGGAGCTTTTATGTGAGACAAGTCTTGATATAGCAAAGGACGTGATTCAACGAAAAAAACCGGAGGTTGTTGTAATAGATTCCATCCAGACTATGTACAATGAGGAGATAGCGTCGGCACCGGGCAGTGTCTCACAGGTCAGGGAGACAACCGGAGTGCTTATGCAGCTTGCAAAGACTCTGGGTATTTCTGTTTTTATAGTAGGACATGTGACAAAGGATGGTGCGGTTGCGGGGCCGAGGACGTTAGAGCATATGGTTGATACTGTGCTTTATTTTGAGGGTGACAGGTATGAGTCGTACAGGATACTTAGAGGTGTTAAGAACAGATTTGGTTCGACCAATGAGATAGGCGTATTTGAAATGAAGGCGGAGGGGCTTGTTGAGGTGGAAAATCCGTCGGAGTATATGCTTAGCGGTAAGCCCGAGGGAGCATCAGGATCAATTGTCACATGTTCCATAGAGGGAAGCCGCCCGATACTTCTCGAGATACAGGCTCTTGTATGTCACAGCTTTTTTAATAATCCAAGGCGTACAGCAAATGGCACAGATTATAATAAAGTAAATCTACTCATGGCGGTCCTTGAAAAAAGAGCCAACCTGTCATTGTCAGATTGTGACGCTTATGTGAATATAGCAGGCGGTATAAGGATGAACGAACCGGCGATAGACCTTGGGATAGTGCTTGCAATCGCATCAAGCAAAAAGGATATTATTGTGCGTGAGGATACCATATGCTTTGGAGAGGTGGGCTTAAGCGGAGAGGTGCGCGGAGTTACCATGTCCGAGCAGCGTGTTGCTGAGGCAAAGAAGCTTGGCTTTAAAAAGTGTATTGTTCCCAAAGTGTGTCTTGCAGGAGTGTCGCATATTAGTGGAATTGAGATTGTCGGTGTGGCAAATATCAAGGAAGCAATAGAGGCTGTCAGATAGTAATTGTGAGAATTGCATATAATAAACAGACAATTTAGAAAATTTGTGCTTTTTAAGATAGTTTTACTACTTTAATTAATTGCAGTAAATCCGTTGACATATGTGTGCCGGGATGATATTATATCAAAGCTGACTCGCGGGACACATTGAGTTGTAGAGCTTGTGAGTTACATTTTACAGACATGACTTTATAGATACTGCTTTGAAAATAAGTTGAAAAAGTTATGAAAAAAGTTCTTGACAAATGCAAAACATTTTGATAGAATTAACAAGCTGTCGCAAGACGGAGAACTTAAAACAGAGTTCAAAAAAATAAAAAAGTGCTTGACAAACGAACAGCG